>SMEQ01000017.1_pt1 | contig 60528 bp, 58 predicted proteins | sample 2456281 | NCBI WGS metagenome assembly SMEQ01 (sample SAMN10132596, study PRJNA489261) | soil metagenome | isolation source: day1 antibiotic-loamy sand soil ammended with raw manure from dairy cow... | place: USA | collected 2015-04-01
CTTAAACGCTCATCCACCTCAATATGTACATCAATTAATTAGCTGCCTCCCATACGGCGGCTACGCAACATATGCATACTTTGCACGCCTTCAATATTTTCAATAATACGTCTAACAGCAGCAGCAGCCTTGGGCTCCATGCCGGTATCAATCAACTCACGAATTGATGACCATGCTTGATCCCAACCGACTTTACCAATCATTAATGCCACAGCTAAGGCAGCGAATAAGTCTAAATAGACGACACCCATCAAACTACCCGCCACACCAATCAAGACAACAATCGACGAAATAGCATCGGAACGATGGTGCCAAGCATTGGCGATTAATAAACCGGATTTCACACTGCGAGCGACACGAATGGTGTACTGATATAAAGCTTCGTTAGCCAAAATAGAAATAGCTGCTATTAATAAAACAATCGGCGTGGGTTGTAATAGGGTTTCGGGGTTCAGTAAACGCTGCCCTGAATCTATTACAATGCCTATCGCGGTCACAATCAGCACCACACCTAGCCCTACGGTAAAAGCCGTTTCTATACGCGCATGCCCATAGGGGTGGTCTTTATCGGCTGGTCTATTGCTATATTTGGCCGCCAGCAAGACCATTAAATCCGTACTTAAATCGGCTAAGGAGTGTATACCATCGGCAATCAAGGCATGGGATTGGCCGATAAATCCAAAAATTATTTTCAGAACCGTTAGCGCTAGATTGACAATCGCACCAACCACACTGGTTTTACGCATTGCTTTATCACGCACTTGCGCACGCTGATCAGCATTCATAGCAAACTCCCCTAGCCATTAAAACCTGGATACTTGGCATTAATGTAACCCTCTATTCACTGATTGATGTTCACCGTTTATTGGATTTTACCTGTAACCGGCCAAGCATGACAGAAGCATATTTTATTAGCGCTCTTATTAACTTTTATAGCGAACAGTAGCTCAGACTTGATTCTGACATTGAATACATTATGTATAAGCTGTCGACTGATGTGTAGCGCAGGGCGTACAGATCTCAGCCTGCCGACACGCTGTAAATACATCCCTGTACGCTCGGATGCGGCTCCTGCCGCATACGGTCGGCAACCTGAGATCTGTACACTACTGAACTTGAGTGCTTAAAACTTTACTGCATACGATACTGCTTTGGCGTCATAGCAAACCAGCGCTTAAATGCCCGATTAAAATTCGCGCTATCGCTATAGCCCAACATATAGGCGATATCCTCTATTGCCCAGTTGGTTTCTAGTAGGCTTTTGGTGGCCAGTGATTGGCGCAGTGCATCACGAATAGCGATATAGCTTTTACCTTCTTTGGCTAAACGTCTAGCCAGTGTTCTACTGCTGATACCGAGCTTTTCGGCGACTTCATCTTGGCTGATAAAATGCGCTGGGGCTTTTAATAAAAGCTGTTCTACTTTTTCAGATAAACTTTGTTCGGCTGATTGGGATGAGCGCTCTAAGATAGTTTGGCATTGCTGCTCGGCGATTTGCATTAAAGCAGGGTTATTACTTTGGCCTATGGCAATAAAGGCTTCGGGCTTAATAAACAGCTTATTGTTGGGTCTAGAAAACTCTATCAGCACATCGCCAAACACTTGCTGATACACCGCACTATTGGCAGGCTTGGCAAAGCTAAACTGAATGGCTTTAACACTGCTGCTATCACCAAACACATCCAAACAAATACTGTATAAGCTGCTTATCGATGTTTCGATTTCAAAACGGTATAAGGCGTCTTCTTGCAAGCTAACATCAAAACTAATGGCGACTTCTTTGCCATCACCTTTATCAAAACTGATGCTCACCAATTGATTGCGGATTTGAATGTACTTCATCGCAAGCTCTGCGGCTTTTTCTAAGCTGGGGCTGCTCATCACCGCAAAGCCTAATAAACCATGGGTGGAAATATTCAAGCGCTGTCCATAAAACAAACCTAAAGCAGGCTCATTCGTTAATGCTAATGCGCCTTCTACCAGCTTGGCATAGGCATGAGCGCTAATATTAGCATCGGCTTTTTTTAGTGCATCAGCGCTTATTCCAGCCTCAAGCAATAGCGCTTTATTATCAAAACCCCGGCCGTGTAAATACTGCAATAAAATCGCGGCATAACTTGCTGCCACATTGCCTAGGGGTTTTGCTGTTAGTTGTTGGCTGGTTTCTTCTAGCCAAGTTTGCTGCTCTTTTAACACGGTTTTGCCTATTTTTATTTATTAGGAGTATAGCTGTCTTAAAAAGACTATTAAAACTGTCTCATATTAACCTGTTTAGCTTGTGATCTATACGCCATCATGTGATGCATAGAAGAATAAAAAAGAGACGACCATGCTAAACACTGTATTTGCGCTGTGGCCGGATAAGCTCTACAGCCCAACTGAACGAGCCGAACTATTATTAGCTGAGATACAGCAGCAAATTCTGGCGAAAAAGCCACAATGGCTAAGCATGTGTATTGCCGATGAGGCCGCCAGCCGCATTAAATCCCCTGCGCCCAAGTGGTATAAGGGCGATGCGTTAGTGGCTGTTATCACAGTTAATTTTGGCAGTGATCAATCGCATAATGCCTCAATAAAAAATGCGCTTGAGCAAGCAGGCTTTGTTGTCGGTGTCTATCAGACCGATACCTCTATCTACAAAACCTATGGCGATAATCCGCACTTTAGAAAACGGGACTGGCCCGATGGCACGCCATCGCCTACGGTGATGGCAGTGACTTTATTAACGCGACCCCAAAAGCACAGCCAAGAAGAGTGGATTCGTCGTTGGCATGGGCGCATGTCACCGGATTCTGAAAGGCTGCAACCGCGTGCGCGTTATGTGCGCCATGTGGTGTTGGATAAAGACGCTAATACACCGGCTTTTGATGGCATTGTTGAAGAAGCCTGGCCTTCTGCCAAACACATTCACAACCCCTATTTATTTTATTGTGCCAATAACCGTTGGCAGTTAATCAAACATATGCTGCAAATGCTAAGAGCAATTACGCACTTTCATAATCTATTTAAGATTCGCACCGTCACCATGACGGAGTATTTTTTAAAAACTAACTTCAATAAAAACGAGACCGGAAATGACTAAAACCAAAGCGTTATGCTGGATTGTGGTGGCTTATGCAGTAGCAATTACTGCGGCGGCTCTGTATTTATTTTATGCCGCGGAGGGTAATTATTTATGGCATGCTTTTATTGCCGATACCATTGCCACCGTGGTGATCTTTGTTTTTAGCCGAAGCTTTAAAAACTCCAGTTTTTATGATGCCTACTGGTCGGTGATTCCGCCTTTACTATTGCTCTATTGGTTCTATGCCGCAGGCGATCTTAGCGATAACTTACGTTATTACTTAATCGCTATTCCCTTATGGTTCTGGGCTATTCGCCTCACCTTTAACTGGGCTAAGCATTGGCAAGGTATTCACCATGAAGATTGGCGCTACCCGATGGTGCGCGATCGTTTCCCTAAAATTGAATTATTCAGCGATTTTTTTGGCACGCATTACTTCCCTACGGTGATGGTGTTTTTGGCGATGATGCCTGTTTATGCTAGCCTGCATTTAGCCACGCGCGAGGTCAACGTTTTAGACTACTTGGCATTTATAGTGGGCATGAGCGCTGGTATTATTCAGCTGGTTAGCGACCACCAGCTGCATAAATTTATTGCGACACGCAAGCCCGGTGAGATTATGCAGCAAGGCTTATGGGCCTATTCACGCCACCCAAATTACTTTGGTGAGGTTAGCATTTGGGCATCGATGGCCTTATTTGGTCTTGCCGCTTACCCCGAAGGTTGGTGGTGGCAAATTATCGGCTTTGTGGCGATGACAGTGATGTTTGTGGTGGTATCGATTCCGTTTATGGAAAAACGTAGCCTAGAGCGCAGACCAAATTATCAAACGGTTATTGATAGCACCTCGATGCTGATCCCTTTACCGAAAAAACGTCAGAAGTAATACGTTGTATCTCTAACAAACGGGCCTTGCCAGGCCCGTTTTTATTATGAAACCCTCTTTGCTAATCCAGTACGGCTAAGCGTGTATCAGCCTGCTGATCAGTAAGTGCATAGAAGCCAGATTGCCGACCATATGCGGCAGGAGACGCATCCGAGCGTACATGGATGTATTCACAGCGTGTCGGCAAGCTGGGTTCTATGTGCCACCCTCTATACCTAGCCTAACCCTCGATGGACCACTGGTAAATTTACCCCACGACAATATACGCGAAAAATATTGAATCAATCTGCAGACACAAAAAAAGCCGACCGGAGTCAGCTTTTTTTTGAGTAACAGCCTAAAGCTAGATATGCCTTACAGCATCAATTTCGTACTCGACTTCGCCACCTGGCGTGCGAATCACAACTTCTTCACCGACTTCCTTACCGATTAGCCCTCGTGCGATAGGCGAGTTGATGGAAATTTTATTCTGCTTCACGTTTGCTTCATCATCACCAACGATTTTATACTCAACTTCGGCATCCGTATCTAAGTTGATCAAGGTAACCGTTGAGCCAAAGATGACTTTATCGCTTTCAGGAATCTGCGTGATATCAATCACACGCGCACGCCCTAAACGGCCTTCGATATCTTGAATACGACCTTCACAAAAACCCTGCTCTTCTCGAGCAGCATGGTATTCTGCGTTTTCTTTTAAGTCACCATGCTCACGCGCCACCGTAATTGCTTGGATAATACGTGGGCGATCTATGGTTTTTAAGCGCTCTAACTCCTCGCGGAGCAGGCGTTCACCTTCAATGGTCATTGGGTACTGTGTCATGCTTTCACCTTTTGATGAATGTCTTGCAGACGTCTAACGTGCTTTTCTTCGCCATAAGCTAAGGCTTTACACAGCGCGTCACCACCTGCAATGGTTGTGGTATAACATATTTTTTTAGCCAATGCCGAGCGGCGGATCGTGGACGAATCTGCTACTGCCTGACGGCCTTCGGTGGTATTGATAATAATATCAATTTCACCATTTTTAATGCTATCGACAATATGTGGACGGCCTTGGTTAACTTTATTGATAATCTCAACAGCGATACCAGCCTCTTGCAGCGCTTTTGCTGTACCGCGAGTAGCCACCAGCGAAAAACCCTGATCAATAAGCTGCTGTGCAATACCAATAGAGCCGAGTTTATCTTGATCACGGACACTGATAAACACTTTTCCGCGACGAGTAGGCAGTACTTCACCCGCACCGACAGTCGCTTTTGCAAACGCTTCGCCGAAGGTTTCGCCCACGCCCATCACTTCACCGGTTGATTTCATTTCTGGCCCTAAAATCGGGTCAACACCAGGGAACTTATTAAAGGGGAAAACCGCTTCTTTTACGTGATAATACGATGGCAGTATTTCTTCCGTAAAGCCTTGTTCTTCTAAAGTGGTACCAGCCATACAGCGGGCTGCTATTTGCGCTAAAGAAACGCCGATACACTTTGATACAAAGGGGACGGTTCTAGAGGCACGCGGGTTAACTTCGATGATGTATACTTCACCATCTTGCCAAGCTAGCTGCACGTTCATTAAACCAACAACACCTAATTCTAATGCCATTTGCTTGACTTGATCACGTATCACTTCTTGCACATCAGCTGGCAAGGTATACGGCGGCAAGCAACATGCGGAGTCACCCGAGTGAATACCTGCTTGCTCGATATGCTGCATAATTGCACCGATGACAACCATTTTCCCATCTGATACAGCATCGACATCAATTTCAATCGCAGCATTCAAGAAGTGGTCAAGCAATACCGGTGAATCGTTAGAAACCTGTACAGCTTCTTTCATGTATTGTTTTAGCTCTTCTTCGCTATACACAATTTCCATGGCGCGGCCACCTAACACATAGGATGGGCGTACTACCAAAGGATAGCCAATATTATCAGCAGCCTCTATTGCCGCAGCTTCCGAGCGTACAGTGGCATTAGGCGGCTGTTTTAAACCTAGCTTTTCGATCATTTGCTGGAAACGTTCGCGATCTTCTGCACGGTCTATAGCATCCGGCGTAGTACCAATAATCGGCACACCCGCGGCTTCTAAATCACGTGCTAATTTTAGTGGCGTTTGCCCACCAAACTGAACGATTACGCCTTTGGGTTTTTCTAAATCGACGATGGCGAGTACATCTTCTAGCGTTACCGGCTCAAAGTATAAGCGGTCGGAGGTATCATAATCGGTAGAAACCGTCTCTGGGTTGCAGTTGACCATGATGGTTTCGTAGCCATCTTCATGCATAGCTAATGCTGCGTGCACACAACAGTAGTCGAACTCAATGCCTTGGCCGATACGGTTAGGTCCACCACCTAGCACCAGTATTTTGTCACGGGCCGTGGGCTGTGCCTCACACTCTTGCTCATAGGTAGAATACATATAAGCGATATCTGTTGAGAATTCGCCTGCACAGGTATCCACACGCTTATAAACAGGCTTCACACCAAGCAGTAAACGCTGTTCACGTACGGCCTTTTCTGTTTCGCCCAGTAGCTCGGCTATACGCATATCAGCAAAGCCTTTGCGCTTAATTTGATACATCTGCTCAGCAGTTATGCTGGTTAATTTTCGATCTTCTATGCTTTGCTCAATTTGAATTAGCTCTTCAAGCTGTGCTAAGTACCAGCGATCAACTTGTGTATTTTCAAAAATTTCATCAACGCTCATACCTAAGCGCATAGCATCGGCTATATACCAAAGACGCTCAGCACCTACATTGCGCAATTCCCTAACGATAATATCGCGGGCATCACTACGCTTGATATCGACGATAGGATCTAAGCCTGATTTACCCACTTCCAAGCCTCGTATCGCTTTTTGCAAAGACTCTTGGAAGGTACGGCCCATAGCCATCACTTCACCGACTGACTTCATCTGCGTGTTTAAGCGGTTTTCTGCAGCAGAGAATTTCTCGAAGGTAAAGCGTGGGATTTTGGTTACAAAGTAATCGATGGTTGGCTCAAAGGATGCAGGGATGGTGTCGCCTGTCATATCGTTGAGTAATTCATCCAGCGTATAACCAACCGCTAATTTTGCCGTGATTTTTGCAATCGGGAAGCCTGTGGCTTTTGATGCTAATGCCGAGGAACGTGATACTCGTGGGTTCATCTCGATAACAACCAAGCGGCCGGTATTCGGACACTGGCCAAACTGTACGTTTGAACCGCCGGTTTTTACGCCGACTTCACGCAGGATAGCAAACGATGCATCACGCATGATTTGGTATTCTTTGTCGGTAGCGGTTTGTGCGGGTGCTACGGTTATTGCGTCACCCGTATGTACGCCCATGGGGTCAAAGTTTTCGATAGAGCAAACGATAATGCAGTTGTCGTTTTTATCACGAACCACTTCCATTTCGTACTCTTTCCAGCCGAGCAGGGATTCGTCGATTAATAGCTCATGCGTTGGGGATAGTTCAAAGCCACGGGTACAGATTTCTTCATATTCTTCGCGGTTATAGGCAATACCACCGCCTGAGCCACCCATAGTGAATGAAGGGCGAATAATACAAGGGAAGCCTAACTGATCGTTCACTTGGAAGGCTTCTTCCATGCTGTGGACGATGGCAGAACGTGGTACTTCTAAACCGATGGCGCGCATGGCGTCGTTAAATAATTCGCGGTCTTCGGCTTTGTTGATGGCGTCTTTATTTGCGCCAATCATTTCTACGCCGAACTTCTCCAGTATGCCTTCGCGGTCTAAATCTAAAGCACAGTTCAGTGCGGTCTGGCCGCCCATGGTTGGCAAAATGGCATCAGGGCGTTCTTTTTCAATAATGCGGGCGACGGTTTTCCAGTTAACCGGCTCGATGTAGGTCGCATCGGCCATGGAAGGGTCGGTCATGATGGTTGCGGGGTTTGAGTTGACTAAAATAACGCGAAAGCCTTCTTCTTTTAAGGCTTTACAGGCTTGTGCGCCAGAATAGTCAAACTCACAGGCTTGGCCTATAACAATCGGGCCTGCACCTATAATTAAAATCGAATGTAAATCTTGTCTTTTTGGCATTCTGCTTACTCCTCCTGCATTTATGAGTAAAAAATCGTGATTACGAGCGCTGTGCTTTCATTAGCGCTATAAAATCGCTGTACAAGGAGGCGACATCAAGAGGGATGGAACTGCTCTCTGGGTAACCTTGAAAACTAAATGCGGGTTTGTTCTTATGATGGATGCCTTGTAAGGAACCATCGAATAAAGAACGATAAGTCACGTCCACATCCTTAGGCAAACTTGCTTCATCCACTGCAAAACCGTGGGATTGGCTAGTGATCATCACTTTTTTACTGGCTACATTTTGCACTGGGTGGTTGCTACCGAAATGACCATGCTTTAACTTCTGTACTTTAGCGCCTAAGGCCAAGCACAAGACTTGGTGGCCGACACATAAGCCAAACATAGGTATATTGGCATCCAGCAACTCGCTGACTGCACTAATGGCATAATCACAAGTGCTGGCATCGCCAGGTCCATTGGACAGAAAAACACCGTCTGGTTTTAAAGCCAATACATCTTTTGCTGGCGTATTCGCTGGCACAACCGTGAGTTTACAAGACAATGTTGCCAAGATACGTAAGATGCTACGCTTCACACCATAGTCATAAACGACAACATGGTACTCGGGATTGCTTATTTGCGGATAGCCTTCGCCGATGCGCCAGCTGCCTTCAGTCCATGAATACCTGTCCTTAGTCGTCACCTGCTGCACCTGATCCACGCCTTGTGAATCTTGCTGTGCTTTGGCTTTAGCCAACGCTTCGCTAATGGCTTGCTCGCTATTGGCGTCTTTACCGGCCACTAAACAAGCAGCTTGCGTGCCTTTTTCGCGTAAAATACGCGTCAGCATACGGGTATCGATTTCTGCGATAGCAACAGTATTATTCGCTTTAAGAAAATCCGCCAGCGTCTGCTCAGATCGAAAGCTGCTCGCTACAAGGGATAAGTCGCGGATGATTAGGCCTGCGGCCCATAATTTATTGGATTCACTATCCTCGGTATTGATACCAACATTACCAATTTGCGGATAGGTGAATGCTAACAATTGGTTGGCATAGGAAGGATCGGTTAGCGCTTCCTGGTAGGCGGTCATTGCCGTGTTAAATACCACTTCACCGGTTGAGCTACCTTCAGCTCCTACAGAAATACCGTGAAAAACACTTCCATCAGCAAGTACAAGTATGGCTGGAACCATCAAGAAAGCCTCCCATAAGACATGATTAATTGAACGTACGGTCATGAGGCGGGGACTTTGTATGCAGCTGAAAAAAAGCGAGGAAAAGTCTTTTACTCCACCTCGCCTCTTAAAAAATTTGCTTTTACATTTAGCCTGCAACCCAACGTAACGCTGGGAAGCTATTTTACGAAAAAATACGGCCCAATGTCCACCGCAATGTACAGCTTTCGCATTAACAAGCTGATAAATAGTGTTATTTTTTGAACAATTGCCGGTAAAGTGCCCTATACCTTTTTTCTATGAAGCTTTACCATAGGGCACATTTTCATAGTCACTGCTTATTGAGGCCTTCATGATCTTCTTACGTACGCTTGTATTGCTTGCGCTAGGCGCAGCAAGCACATTTGCTTTTGCCGATACTTTTGACTTTGGTGTGAGCAATAATTCTGTTCACGCCTCCTATGATGTTGAGCTCAGCAAAAGCTTTAATATAAAAACCAGCTTACTGCATACTGACGTGAATGATGCGCGTATTGATGTGCGCCACGGCAACAAAGTACGTAGAGACACCACCACCGACATGGTGCAGTTTGGCGTTTTTAATGGTGGCCAGTTAGGGCCCGTTCGGCTCTATGTGGGTGGCGAGCTTTATTGGATGCAAACAAAAATCAGTAAAGTGAACAAAGGCAAAGATCAAAGCTTTGGCCTATCCCTAGGTGCTGGCTTACACGCCTTTATCATCCCTAAACTCTTTGTTGATGGGCACATTCTTTATGCGCCGGACATCCTCACCAATGGCGACCATGAAAGCCTTTTACAATTTAGCACCAGCATTGGCTATCAAGTTATAAAAAACACAACCTTATATGCCGCTTATCGCCATATTCAAACCACAGGAAAGAACTGGGATATCCGCGCTTACAATGGTCCTGTGATTGGTTTTAAGTTCAATTTTTAAAGAGCACTTCAAAGCGCACAGTAAAGCTGTACTGATCGCTAAAGTTATACTCCCTTTGCCATTGCACGCCGGGCACTAGCTCGGCGAACAACCAGTCCGAATACAGTAGACGTCGGTAGAGTAAATCTACAGCGTAACTCTGCTGATGCGCAACGGGCTGCTGCTGATAAAACATGGCTGCCCGCCAAGTCAGCGTGTCTTTCTGCGTCAGATAATGATTAAGACTTAAAATATACGCATATTCCAAATGCCTATCTTGCTTCTGCCACTGTAATTGCCAAGTATTCAGCCATAGCAATCGTTTGCCTATGGGCCTAGCTACAGTAAAGTAACTTTTCTCACTCACACCACGCTGGTGGTGGTAGCTGAGCTGATGGCTCATATAAAAATACCAAGGCTCGCTTAGCCGGTAGAGTTTTCGAATACGAAAACGAACAAAAGGGTCCAAAGGAATTTTAGCACGCACACCAACATCCATACTGGGCCGCCAAGCTTCCCAAATTGGTAATAGCCAGCGCAATGCAGCGGAAGACTCCTTATCGATAGGTCTAGTCGTATCATTTTGCGTTGTGCGCAACTCTTGGTTTTGTTGATAAAGCGAATCAAAATCATCCGGCTCATTATCAAGCACCAATTTCAGACGATCCTTGGTACCGGGCAAGTCCAGTTTGGCGTGAATATCAGGCTGGAAGTGCCTATCTGTTTTACTATCAAACAAATACCCTGCGCGCAGCCGAACATAGCTCTCATTCTCGCTGGTATCTGCGCTACGCGATAAAAAGCCATCCACATGAAAACCAACACGCTGCACCCAATCACTCAAAAAATCATGGCTTTTCTCAACCCAGGGCAAACTTTCCGCTGCGTTTTCTGGCTGTTGCTCGGACTCAAGCGGCTCAGTCGCCGATGAAGCGGTACTTGTCTCAGCCACTAGCTTTTGCGCTGTAAAACTCAACAGCACAATAGGTAATGTTCTCAGCACAAATCTTTTATCCACAGATAGCCTATATTCAAGGTTTTTATCGCGTTCAGCATTATGCTAAAGTATGCGACAGTTTTAGCCAGTGATTATTATTTATGTCCCATAAAAAACTCCCTCTGCTTTTATTGTGTGCTGTATTAGCCAGCAGCTGCAGCATGATTATTGATCAACAGGTGAATAAGTTCTCTGATTCGCTTTCAAACTCTATTATGAACTTTGATGATCCAGCGACTGTGGGCAGCGCCATCCCTACCCTATTGATCGTGCTTGACAGCGCCGCTAGCGGCGCTAAAGCCAGTGGCCAGTTAAAACTAACCACGGCGCAAATGTACGGTGCTTTTAGTAGTGCTTTTGTCAGCGAACCTGAGCGACAAAAAGTATTAACCAACCGTGGCTTCAACTATGCTAAAGAAGGTAGCTGCCTTGAAAACAAAGCCTGGTGTGATCTAGCAGACATGGATAGTGCGGCATTTCAGCAGTTTACCGAAACGCTGGGTAAAAAAGATGTTCCTATCGCCTATGCTTATGCGGCATCATGGCTGGCTTATATTCAGGCAAACAGCGACAACTGGTCTGTCATAGCCGACCTTGGCCGCGCTAAACAGCTATTAGAAATCGTCGTGAAGTTTGATGAAGCTTACGATAATGCTAGCGCACACTTGTACTTAGGTGCCATTGCAACCACACTGCCGCCAGCTTTAGGTGGCCAACCTGATGTTGGTCAGCAACACTTTGAGCGTGCGCTAGAGCTTACCGACAATAAAAACCTATTGATAAAAGTAGAATATGCACGTCGCTTTGCTCGCATCACTTTTGATCAGGAATTGCACCACCGTTTACTCACCGAAGTATTAGCAGCCGATTTTCGAGTACCCGACTTAACCTTGATGAATGCTTGGGCTAGACAACAAGCCCAGCAATTATTAGCCACCGAAGCCGATTATTTTGACTGAGAACCCGACTATGCGTTTATCATTATTGATTTTACTTACCCTTTTCAGCTCTTTGAGCCTTGCCAGCACCTTTAAAATTGCCACACTCACGCCCGATGGTTCTTTTTGGATGACCGAAATGCGTAAAGCGGCTGACGCCATAAGCAAAGAAACTGAAGGCCGTGTGAAGTTCCGTTTTTATCCTGGCGGTGTAATGGGTAATGATGCTGCGGTTTTACGCAAAATGCGTATAGGCCAATTACAAGGCGCTGCTTTTGCAGGCGGCACCTTAGCGCGTCAAGCACCCAATACCCAGTTATACAACATCCCTCTATTGTTCAATGACTACGATGAAGTTGATTATGTACGTCAACACATGGACAAGAAGCTAGAGCAAGCGTTTGAAGAAGCAGGCTTTGTGAACTTTGGTTTGGCTGAAGGCGGCTTTGCTTATGTCATGTCAAAAAACGCCATCCAAACAACCGACGATTTACAGAAAAATAAAATCTGGGCGCCGGGTGACGATCCTATCGCACAGGCCGCTGCCGACGCGTTCAAGTTCTCTCCTATTGCACTATCGGTGGGTGATGTATTAACCGGCTTGCAAACCGATCTGGTTGATACCGTAACTATCTCACCCGTAGTCGCTATTGCTTTACAATGGCACTCTCAGATTCGTTATATCACCGATCTACCCCTAGCCTACTTTTTCGCCATCTTAGTTATTGACGATAAAGCCTTTAATAAAGTCAGTGCAGCTGATCAGAAAATTGTGCACACACATATGCGTGGTGCATTTACCCGTATTGGCGGCCAAAATCGCAAAGATAACAACGAAGCCTTTATTGCCTTACAAGACCAAGGTATTGAACTGGTGAAACCCAATACTGAGCAGCTAGCGCAATGGCATAAAATGACTCGCGACACCTCTAGCCGTTTCGTAGAGAAAGCGGGCATTGATCCAGAACTACTTACTGAAATCAATAAGTTGCTTGCCGAGTATCGCCAGAAACATGCTCAATAAACCCATCAAACTACTGCATTTATTGGAAGATAGCCTACTGGTGACTTTGGTGCTTACCATTGTCACCGTTGGTGCTATGCAGATTATTTTACGTAATGCCAATGTCGGCGGCATCATTTGGATAGATCCGGCCATGCGCGTGGGTGTTTTATGGTTAGCTATGTTTGGGGCTTTGCGTGCCAGCCGCGAGCAAAAGCATATTGTTATTGATTTGCTTAGCCACTACAGCAAGCCCTTATTCCGCAAAATCACCTACTTTATTGTCTCCATCAGCTCAGCCATCATTTGCTTTATTGCCGCTTATTACAGCGTTATTTTTGTTATTGGTGAAAAAGAATATGGCGGCAACGCTTTTTTAAATGTGCCCGAATGGACTTGTGTGGCAATTATTCCGGTGAGTTTATCGCTTATCGGATTACGCAGTCTGAGTAACAGCCTAAACCCACCGGGATTAAACCGTGTTAACAGTTAGTTTTATTGGCCTTGCCTTACTCGCTATTGCAGGGGCACCACTATTTGTTGTTATTCTTGCTGCCGCCATGCTGGGCTTTTATAGCGCAGATATTCCGCTGCAAGCTATTACCATCGAAATTTACCGCATCGCCGATACCCCGCTATTAATCGCCTTGCCCTTATTCACGTTAATCGGTTATTTACTAGCAGAAAGCCGCACCTCGCAGCGCTTGGTCAACATCAGCCAATCCTTATTTGGTTGGCTACCTAATGGCTTATCCATTATTGCCTTTATTACCTGCGCCTTATTTACCGCATTCACTGGCGCCTCTGGCGTAACTATTGTCGCTATTGGAGCTTTACTCTACCCCGCATTAAAGCAAGTAGGCTACAGTGAAAACTTCAGCTTAGGCTTAGTAACAAGTTCAGGCAGCTTAGGTTTATTATTAGCACCCTCTTTGCCGCTAATTTTATATGGCATTATTGCCCAGCAAATGAATATTGGTGAATCATTCACCATTCAAGACTTGTTTATTGCTGGCTTATTACCCGCATTACTGATGATTATTCTGCTTTATGCTTGGAGCTTGTGGACTAACCGCAATATAAAGCTAGAAAAAGAACCCTTTAGTGGTCGCTCAGCCCTCGATGCTTTATGGCAGGCTAAATGGGAAATCCCTTTGCCGTTTATCGTTTTACTGGGTGTTTATAGCGGCTGGCTAGCCCTATCTGATACTGCCACTATTGCTTTGATTTATGTGGCGATTATTGAAGTCTTTATCTATAAAGAAATCCCACTGAATAAACTACCTGCAATCATTTTTAAATCGATGGGTATGGTTGGTGGCATTTTACTGATACTAGCCGTGTCCTTGGCTTTAACTAATGTAATCGTGGATGCACAAATACCCGATAAACTATTTGCTTGGATGGGCGAACACGTATCTAGCAAGGTCAGCTTCTTAATTCTGCTGAATATTTTATTACTGGTTTTAGGTTCTTTCTTGGATATCTATGCCGCTATCGTTATTGTTGTACCGATTATCCTACCTATTGCCATCAACTACGGCATTCACCCTGTGCACTTAGGGATTATATTTTTAGCAAATATGCAGATTGGTTACTTTACCCCACCGGTGGGCATGAACTTATTTATTGCCAGCTACCGCTTTAATAAGTCCATTATCGAGCTCTACAAGGCCTGCATTCCCTTTATGCTGGTATTGATGCTTGCGGTACTGGTGATAACCTATGTGCCCGATCTGAGCTTATTTTTCTTGAAGTAAGCCTCGCTTCACGGATCCTTAATATTATCGACAATGGCCATTGGTCTAAACACCTGCCAACGGCCTTTTTGCCATTCCACCCACTGCCAATCGGCCACCGTTATATCCTTTATAGTAAAGATGATTGCGATAGGTATGCCGCGCTGATCAACTGCTTTTATATCAATATACGCGTCTCCCATAGAAATACGTTGACTGACTTGTAATGGGTTTTTATCAGTATCTCGCAACAAAAAATCTGCGCCTTGTAAAAGGCCTTTTGGGTTTTCTAGCAACCATGATTGTTCAGCGATTTGTTGCACACGTAAATCCTCAGTGTGCGCACTAAGCTGCCAAATGCTTTTCGGCAAAATACCACCCTGCCACAAATACACTAAAGGCATAAAAGCCGCATCAAACATCGGTACGCCGATGGCAATAATATGTTTGTCCTGCCAACTACTCGGCATACTGTCTGCCATTGCCTGCGCGGGCTTATTAACGATAGCCGGCGCATAACTCATCGCTAACATACCCAACGCAGATACGGGCAAGTGAAAGATCAGTATCAGTACAGCTAAGCCACGGCCAAGCTTAGCGCTGCCTGCAAATAAAAACTGTAATAGCAAGGCTAATAAGGCAGAGGATGCAAAACCTGCTATTAACAAATTACGCTCCTGCATGGGCGCTAATGCAGCTGGAAAAATCAGCAAGGTAGTACTGAGCAAGAAAAATAATGCTAAGCGATTTCTACTGATCCATACATAGAAAGACAAACCAACAAAGATAAATACGCCGCAGAAGCTGACCAGCGTCGGGAATCTATCCAACAAATGTAAGGGCAGCAGATTAAACTGCATAGAAAATGCGGTAAAAAAACGCGGCAGCAAATGGCTTAAAAAGCTATAAATATCATCGCGAGGATCCAAATAAAAACTGCCTTTTGCGCCAAAGCCAGCCAAATAATAAAAGCCTAGATACAGGCAAACGATAGCCATAAAAGGCAATAGCGGCCGATAAGCCCGCCACCCTCGGTACTTTTCTAAAACCACGCTATAGGCGACAATAAAAGCCAGCACGCTGATGCCTAGCTCTCCACAGAGCAAGGCCAAGACAAAGCAACCATGACTCAATACGTAAAGCCCTGCCTTGTCATTATTTCGTGATCGTATAAATAAGCCCACACTAAGCAACACAAAGAAACCTGCCATCAAAGCATTGCGATTGGCCAACCATGCCACTGTAAAACCATGGCTAGCATCAACAGCGAACAATAAAAAACTCAATACAACGAAGACGTTATCGTTTGATAGTTCGTGATAAAAGCGGTGCAACATGAGAAGTAACGAAGCATACCAAACCAAGCTATGCACATGCATCAAGCTGCTATAAGGACGCAGGTAATCTGCATCAAAAGCATGGCTTAATTCAGCCAAAGGTCGAAAAAAAGCGACCTGCAACTGGCTCTCCGTCCACCAAGGCAATAGAGAGTAGCTATACTGTAATTCTCGCCATTGCGGATTATCAATGATAAAAACAAATAGATGATAAAGATCAGGAAAGTGGCTTAATGGAAATAATGAAGGCTGGGTTAAACGTAATAGATGGCCGTAATCATCGGCAAATAAACCTGCCCATAAGGATGGTAAAACCAACACCATGGCCAGTACGAAAACCCATTTCACCGCTTGTGGGTGCTGCAAGAAACGCAGTAAGCCGATTAGCATAGCTGCTGCCTTTTAGTCATTTATTGCTGACGAAACCACACATTGATGGCCTCAACATCCTTCGTACTTAGGCTGCCAACTAATTGCTTTAGCTCAAATAAACGCTGAATATAATCATAGCGGGCATGAGACAATTGGGTACGTGATTCATAATAGTTCTTTTGCACATGGAACAAGTCCAATAAAGTACTATCGCCTTCTTCATAACCGCGCTGGGTAATTGCTAAAGAGCGAGAAGCCGACTCCATAGCACGTTGTTTAGCATAAAAACCTGCCACTTCATTGTTAATCAGTAATAAGTGACTTACCACGGCTGTTTCTATGTTTTCACGTTGCATAGCCAAGCTATCTTGCGCCTCTAAGGCTTTATAGCTGGCCTGCTTTTTCGCATTATGCAGTGCGCCACCGTGATATAAAGGCAGGCGAATGTCGATACCAAAGGCTGTGGAGGTGGATGCGGGCTGAAAACCTTGGCCGCCCCTTAGCTCGCGCTCACTGTAATTAGCTGCTGCCATGACTCGCGGCAAACGATTGAGTTTATGTTTTTTGGCCTCATGGTGGGCGACTCGCTCAACCGCTTCTGCCACCTGAATAGCATCATTATGCGCCAAGGCTTGATTAATCCACTCTTGCATATTACCGGTGGCCGGTTGTTCTACCGGCATCTGGCTGGACAAGGGCTGTATATCACTAACCCCCATCCCACTTATTTGCGCTAATCTATATTCAGCAATAGTTTGGCGGGTGCGTGTTGCCTCATAAATCATCGACTGCACATCGTAGGCGGCCTGTGCATCGTACATTTCGGTCTCTTTACCGACGCCTAGCTCAAATCGACGTTGAGCAACGGTTTGCTGATCAGCTATTGCTTGCAATTGTTGCTCTGCCAACCACTTATCATCACTTGCACGCAATACCTCTAAGTAGGCCTCTAGCACTCGTAAAATCAGACTTTTTTCAGCCATCGCCATTTCGGCAATGGCTTTCACTGCCAACGCACGGCCTGTAGCCCGTTCGCTAGATACCTCAGGATCGTAAATAACCTGCGTAAGCGTCAGATTCGATTCATTAGAAGTGTATCGTGAATTAGTCTCTTTAACTTCTAAGCCTGCTAAGCCCTGAATCAAACAAACTGAAGGGGTGGGGTCGCTAGCGCAATGCTGAAGGTTGGAAAGGGAGTCAGCCGACAAATCCAGCGATGACTGGTTCGACTCATAATCATTACGCATCCATCGATAATTGTATGATAGTTGCGGCAAAGAACGTGATAAGCCCAGTTTCTTATTGAGTACATCGGCCTGAAAACGTGATTGCGAGGCTTGGTATTGTAAGTCATGGCTTTTCGCCGATTGGTAAAACTGCAGCAGATCCGCTGAACTGGCAGCTGCCGCCCAACATAATAAGCTGATTAAGCCAAAAAATCGCATGCGCTTCGCCATATAAACTCATTGGATATTGTATCGAGCATTCATTATGCGGTGATTGCAAGCGCGTTACAAAACCGATAAGCTCGATCACTTTATAAGCAGCATAGGTTAACAGGCTGCTAAACATAATAAAATCAAATATTACTCTAGCCACCGCCGCATACCATGAGCCAAACACCTACATCAGCAACACATTTAGTCGATGTGATTCACCACTGGGCAAAACTGCGCCCTGATCAAGAAGTTTTGCGCTTTTACCCACAAGGGGAAGGCGAATCTATTAGCGTCAGCTTTGCCCAATTACATCAACGTTGCCAAGCGATTGCTAGCCAATTGCAAGCTTATCAAGGGCAACACGCTTTATTGCTATACAATAATGGCTTGGAGTTTTTAGAGGCTTTATTCGCGTGTTTTTATGCCGGTGTGGTCGCCGTACCTGCATATCCGCCAAGAAAAAATCATCATCTGCAGCGTTTAAGTGCATTAATCCACGACTGCCAAGCCAGTGTCGTCTTAAGTGTGAGTGAAATTAGCCAACGCGCCCAGCCTTTATTTAGTGAGGCTAACGACACGCAGATGCTTAATTTACCTTGGCTGAATACCGATGATATTGATCAGACTGCACCGTCTGATTTTCAGCCTTATGCGATTGATGCCGACGATTTAGCATTTATACAATACACTTCTGGCTCCACAGGTAAACCTAAAGGCGTGATGCTTAGCCATACAAACCTCATGTGCAATATTCGCATGGCCAAACGCGCTTTTGGCTTACCGAGTAATGCGCGCTGTGTTAGTTGGCTACCTTTATTCCATGATATGGGGCTAATAGGCTCTGTTATGGCTCCGCTGTATTGGGGCGCAGGTTCCATATTAATGCCCCCAGCTGCGTTTTTGCAAAAGCCCTTACGCTGGCTAAAACTATTGGATAAATACGGGAAAATATCGCCCGTAGGTTGTACCGCGCCAAATTTTTCCTATCAACTTTGTGTCGATAATGTGAGCGATGAGCAAGCTGCCGAGCTGGATTTATCGCAATGGATATTTGCACTTTCAGGAGCAGAACCTATACGTGCCAGCACCTTGAATGCTTTTATTGAAAAGTTTGCCGCCAGTGGATTTTCTAAAGCTGCCCTAGTGCCGGCTTATGGCATGGCAGAGTGCACTGTGTTATCAACCTGCCGCCAAAATAAACCTATCAGCAGTCTACGCGTGGATAGCCATGTGCTAGCAGACAACCGCCTAGTGGAAAACAAGGACGGTAACTTAGAGCTAACCAGTTCAGGTAGTAGCTGTGATCCCCAAAAACTACGTATTGTTCATCCGCAAACCTTGTCAACGTTAGCCGATAAGCAGGTAGGTGAGATTTGGCTGGCCGGCGATCATATTGGCCAAGGCTATTGGCAGCAGCCTGCACTCAGTGAACAAGTTTTTAACGCTTATACCGCCGAAGGGGATGGGCCATTTTTGCGTACCGGTGATTTAGGTAGCCTGATCGATGGCGAACTGTTCGTTACCGGGCGCATCAAAGATTTATTGATCATTCGCGGCAGCAATCATTATCCACAAGATATTGAGCTTACCGTCATGCAGGCCACCGAAGGCCTACAAGCAGAACACACCGCAGCCTTTACCATCGAGCATGATGAGCAAGAAAAGCTCGTTATCGTGCAAGAAGTACAGCGTCAGCAGCAGCGCCAATGGCCTACTGAAGAAAAAGCCCGCGAGATACGTAATGCGGTTGCTCGCGAGCACGGTATTGAATGCCATGCCATCGCCTTTATCCGTTTTGCTAGCATCCCTAAAACCAGTAGCGGAAAGATCCAACGCCATACGTGTAAGGCCGCCTTCCTGCAAGACACATTGAATGTAATTGGCCTATGGCAAGCCGATAGCCGTGCGGCAAAGGTATTGCCCAAGCATCCAAATGTGCCCATGGCAGAAATAGCCGCAGACGATTTAGAACAATGGGTGGTGACGTGGCTAGCGCAAAAAACCGGCCTTACCGCCGATCAAATCCCTGTGGATGCGCCTTTGGATGGCTTAGGCTTAGATTCTGTCGATTTAGTGCAGTTAAGTGGTGAGTTAGAAGCTTGGCTAGCCAAACCCATGCCGCATACCTTGGTGTGGGAGCAGGACCATATCCATGGCCTTGCCGATGCTTTAATGACTTTAGCAAAAGAAACGCATACACAGCCCGCGCTGGATAATGAAGAAGTCGAAGGCTGTATATAAGCTGCTAATCAATCACTAGCAGCTTTAACACGTTATTTAAGCTTACTTATCCTTGCTAAATAGCAAGGTCGCTGTGACTGGCACAATGGTGCTAATACTTTTCAAGCCAGCGATTTCGCGTAATTGTTCCACACCGTCAGCCAAACCAAATGCCGCAGCATCGATAATCAGCGGATTTTTAGTGCTTACTTGCACATCACCATTGGCTAATACCACAATACGTAATTCGCTATTTTGCGTTGCTTGCTTGCCCTGCAATTCGATAGTTACCGGCAATGCCTGATCGATTACAGCGCCAGAGTTTAACTGTTTAAGCAAAGCCTTGCTGATATGCGCGCTAATTACAGCGGTTGGCATTTTAACCACATCAAAGAACATGCTCTGCATGCGCTCGTTACGAATAGGGATATGCGTCTCCACACTGGCTAATTGCACGCCGATTTGTGCCTTGCCTTCTGCATCAATGCTGCCGGATAAAGCGGTGAAATGATGCGTTTCAGTAACGTTATCATTCTTGATCGACACAAAATACAGCGAAGATTGTTTCGCATCTAAGTTGTACTGCGCCGCCATGGCAACGCTTGCAGATAATAATAAAGCGATCATCGTTAGGCTACGAAAGCAGGTGTTTAACATGGTTTTTCCCCTTAACAGTTTACATAAGCCTGGCCACACACCATGCGAAGCCAGGCGGTTAAATTATTTATTGTGGTATACGTGATTCTTCCGCGGCTTTAGCACCATAGGCTGCCAACATGCGAATCGATCGGCCCATGTGCGTCGCACGGCCATGCCAAATTTGCGCTTCTTCGGCTGGTATATGCGCTTTCATCACCTCAAGGAATAAGGCCAACCAATCATCCACATGGGAATCATCAATCCCTAACACCATATGCATGGGGCCCACATTGTATTGATAATCCGCATACGCATTACCACCTAAGCTCAACCACCAAAAATGCGCTAAACGTTCTTTATGCTCTGGCCAATCCGTAACCACCTCAAACGGTTTTGCCAAGGTGGAGTGCACTTGGATGCGATTATAAAAATCGTCAACCACGGCGCGTATATTTTCAAGACCAATAAGCTCATTGGCATTTCTTTGACGCTGAATCATAAAACTACCTCACTCTATAATGCCTAATTATTCAGCGATGACGATAGAAAGCGAACGCCTTGAATTATCGTTATACGGCAGCCTTTACATCCCCGTGCAGGCTTAAGCAACACTATCGAGTCGCAAAAACCATGGTAGCAGATTTTTATTTTGAATCCGGTACTTTTTGCGCCAAATCAAAGTAAAAAATACCCACGCCTGTAAAGGCAGCGTTGTAGATTAGTCCTATTTAATAGGCTAGGGGCGGTCAAAAACTTCTCAATCTCTGCTATTATCCAAACTTTTTTACTATTCTAGCCAGAGAGTTAACTATGCCTAATTATCGCTCAAAAACCTCCACCGCTGGCCGCAATATGGCTGGTGCACGCGCACTATGGCGTGCAACAGGGATGAAAACGGAAGACTTTCAAAAACCCATTATTGCCATTGCCAACTCCTTCACCCAATTTGTACCCGGCCATGTGCACTTAAAAGACATGGGGCAGTTAGTCGCTCGCGAAATTGAGCGCGTAGGCGGCGTCGCCAAAGAGTTCAACACCATTGCCGTGGATGACGGTATCGCCATGGGCCACGACGGCATGCTGTACTCTTTACCTAGCCGCGACATTATTGCCGATTCGGTCGAATACATGGTGAACGCCCACTGTGCCGATGCCATTGTTTGTATCTCTAACTGCGACAAAATCACCCCAGGCATGTTAATGGCCGCTTTGCGTTTAAACATTCCGGTGATTTTTGTCTCCGGCGGCCCGATGGAAGCGGGTAAATCCAAATTATCCGAGCGTAAGCTGGATTTGGTCGATGCCATTGTTTTAGCTGTTGATGACAGCGTATCGGATGAAACACTAGCCGATGCAGAGGAAAGCGCCTGCCCTACCTGCGGCTCTTGCTCGGGTATGTTTACCGCCAACTCCATGAACTGCTTAACCGAGGCTTTGGGTTTATCCTTGCCCGGCAATGGCACCATGCTGGCTACCCACGCGGATAGAAAAGAGTTGTTTTTACAAGCAGGTCGCACCATTGTAGAAATCACTAAGCGCCATTATGAAGACAACGACGACAGCGTATTACCGCGCAATATCGCCAACTTCAAAGCTTTTGAAAACGCCATGTGTTTGGATATCGCCATGGGCGGCTCCACCAATACCATTTTGCACTTATTAGCCGCCGCACAAGAAGCTGAACTCGATTTTGATCTAAAGGATATCGACCGATTATCGCGCTTAGTCCCGCAGTTTTGTAAAGTCGCACCGAATATCGAAAAATACCATATGGAAGATGTACACCGCGCAGGCGGCATTATGGCCATCTTAGGCGAATTGGATAGAGCAGGATTACTGCATAGCGATTTACCCACGGTACATAGCCCCACGCTAAAAGACGCTTTGGCTAAATGGGATATCATGCAAAACCCCAGCGATGCGGTAAAAACCTTCTTTAAAGCAGGCCCTGCCGGTATTCCGACACAAACGGCTTTCAGCCAAGATACCCGCTGGCACTCTTTGGACGGCGACCGTCAGTACGGTTGTATTCGTTCTGTTGAAAACGCCTACTCGCAAGAAGGCGGCTTGGCCGTATTATTCGGTAATATCGCCGTAGATGGCTGCGTGGTAAAAACCTCCGGCGTGGATGAAAGCATCTTAGTCTTTGAAGGCCCTGCGCATATCTGCGAAAGCCAAGAAGATGCCGTCAGCGATGTATTAGAAGGCCGCGTAAAAGCCGGCGATGTCGTGATTATTCGCTACGAAGGCCCTAAAGGCGGCCCGGGCATGCAAGAAATGCTTTACCCTACCTCTTACTTAAAGTCGATGGGGCTAGGCAAGGCGTGCGCATTATTAACTGATGGTCGCTTCTCTGGCGGCACCTCGGGCTTATCGATTGGTCACGCTTCACCTGAAGCGGCTTCGGGTGGCGCCATTGGTTTAATCGAACAAGGCGATATCATCAAAATCAATATCCCTGAGCGCAGCATCAATGTGGACTTAAGCGATGCCGAGTTAGATAAGCGTCGTGCGGCCATGGAAGCTAAAGGTAAAGATGCTTGGAAGCCCGTCAAATCGCGCCCACGTAAAGTATCCTATGCACTTAAAGCCTATGCAAAGTTAGTTACCAGTGCGGATAAAGGCGCGGTGCGGGATATTACTTTACTCGATTAATATGCACTGAGTGCCAATCAAGTAAACAAAGCTCGATTGACGACCGTATGCGGCAGAAGCCGCATACGGGCTTACAGGGATGTATTCACAACGTGTCGGCAAGCGAGTTTTTGTACTCTCGTCTCTGCACCAAAGCCAACTCAAACACTTTTTACAGTGCAGGTTTCAGCATAGTTTCCATCAAGGCCCGTAAACGTTGTTCACTGCCATAACTACGGCTAGGGTTACCGACAAACGATAAGATAAGCCGATTAAACCACTCCCCCAGCATCATCAGCTTTTCCGTATCTGGAAAGGCTTTACCCGTACTTTGTAAGTGCAAACGCTGCAGGCCGGCGACTGTTGCTTGTGCGAAAATATCGGTTTCTGTATACACCTGATTGGTAATCGCTTGCGCTTGGCTGCTGAACATATACTGGTGCCGTGGTGCATCTCTTGCATAATCAATTGAAAACACCAGCGCTTCTATAACCGCATCAGGAAAGTGCTTAATCGTTTTACAATGCTTTAGTACATCCAACCAATAATCATCAATAACGCAGGCAAATACAGCAATTAACACTTCTTGTTGATTAGCAAAATAGCGGTATACCGTCCGCCTTGTCACTTTAGCTTGCTGAGCAATATCTTGGATGCGTGTTTTACTGATGCCTTTTTCTTGGTAGCACACTTGCGCAGCCTGAACTAATTTCTCTTTTGCATCCGTCTCATCTGCTCGGCTACCACTGCCCCAACGTTGGTTTTTTCTCTGCGTCACAATGACTCCATTAGTTTTCTCCTAGTATACCTCTAGCAAGCACAATGAAAAATTAATTTCACACTTACACAAAACTGTGACATAGTGTTATGACACAAATCAACAACAATGTGAATTAGAGGCCAGTATGAACAACATCGATTATCGTGAAATTATTGCAGAACCCATTACGGGACGATTTGCTAGAGGTTGGCACTGCCTCGGCTTAAGCACCGATTTTGACCAAGGCATTAAACCATTTAACGCTTTTGACAAACGCTTTGTGGTTTACCGTAATAGCGAAGGCAAAGCTGTGGTCTTAGATGCCTACTGCCCCCACATGGGTGCCGACTTAAGCTTAGGTAAAATCGACGGTGATGGCATTCGTTGCGCCTTCCACGAATGGCGCTGGGGCGATGACGGCCGTTGCGATGATATCCCTTATGCCGATATTATCCCTAAGGCAGCCTGCATCAAAAGTTGGTCTACCATGGAAGAAAACGGTTTATTATTTGTTTGGCATGATACAGAAAACTTAGCACCCATCGCAGAGCAAGCCATACCTAAAATACCCGAGGTGTTTAGCGATGCATGGAGCGATTGGCACCTTGACCAAATGACCATAAACACTAACTGCCGTGAACTAATCGATAATATGGCCGATGCCGCGCACTTTGCTTCAGTACACGGTTCACCGGTCAAACAGTTTACCAATATTGTCGATGGCCATATCTTTACCCAAAGACTACTCAGCGAAAGTGAACGCCTCGCCGAAGGTTCTGAAGTGTATAGCGAAGCCAATTACTATGGCCCTGCTTATATGACAACGCATATGACAGGCGATTTAGACGGCATACCCATTGAGTCACGTTTGTTGGTAAGCCACTTGCCGATTAATCACGACAGCTTTGAGTTGCTATTTGGTGTGCTGGTTAAACGCATCGATTCATTAAGCGAGCAGCAAAATGATGACATGGTCGCCGAATACGTCAATCTTGCTAGAGAAGCCTTCTACGAAGATGTGGAGATTTGGCATACAAAGGTGCGCGTTGATAACCCACTATTATGCCACCGAGATGGCCCTGTAAACGTCTTAAGAAAGTGGTACCAACAGTTTTACCAAAATAGAGAAAGCATTACGCCAGAGAGCTTTCCTTATAAGGAATACCCATTAACACTAAAGTAATATTACTCTCATGATTGATTAAGGGCACAAGACTAGCTTGCCGACACGCTGTAAATACATCCATGTACGCTCGGATGCGGCTCCTGCCGCATACGGTCGGCAAACTAGCCTTGCGCTCTTCTTATCTCACTTTTCGTTATTAATATAAGCCACAAAAAAACCAGCATTAGAGGTAAATTACGGCCCTGGTCGCTCCGACATTATTTTTTACGCAGTACTACTGCTGTACGTAATCTTTCCTTACCAAACATCGACATTTTATCGAAATCTGCACGCGCTATAGGCATGTATTGGCAATCGATAGCGGTTTGCTCGCCTTCTGTGGGGTCGGGGTCATGCACATAAAGACAATGTTCATCCATCGCTGATACCGTTACCCAGTGCGGCGCTTTTTTACCGTCTAACCGATAGGTGCTAATCAGTACAATGACCGCTGCGCCTTCATCGAGGCAGGCCTCGATTTCTTGTTGGCTAATATCCGTATTGTGCACAGCCACCTGTAAATCCTCGGCTTGCTGCCTAAAATGCTGATCGACCACATGCAATACGGCTTTTTTCGCTGGATCACGCACACCATCAACAAATAAAGTCGTTTGCTGATTGATCCAAGCTTCTGCATGAAAGCCACGTTTAGCCGCTGCCAACGCTAAACCCACAGGGTGGCAACCGCCACGGCCCGTGGTCATAAAAATGGTGGTGGAGTCGCGCCAAATATCTAACTCGGTAGTTTGTTGCAAAAGCGGTAATAGTTAGCATCCAAGCTTGCCATTGCCATCATTAAGGCCGACGGGCCGCAGGTAAATTCCGTTGTTTGTTGGTACCAAGGCATATCGTGGCGAATCAGGTTTTCTGCCACATGGCGTATGCGTCTTTGCATACGTAAGGCATCCTGATGGTCCTCATAGTAATCGTTATAAATACCAAACAGGGTATAACCTAGGGAGTGGTACAGTGAAATTGCTGCCTCATTATTTTTAGCAACTTCAAGGCGCATAAATAACCAACCCAAATCCGCTACTTCTTTCTCCAAACGCAACAACAAAGAACGCCCCAAGCCCATACCGCGTGCCTCGCTAGATACAGCAATAGAATACAGACGCGCTAAGCGTGTACCACGGTGCAATAACGCTAAACTATAGCCCAGTATCTGTTGATCTTTTTCTGCCAACAAGAGAACACCGTTGCTGGCTTTTACCCAATGGCGTAGTCGGCGGCGGCTGAGTCTATCACTACTAAAAGCTTGTTGCTCTAAAGCATACAGCGCATCCACATCATCTAGCGTGGCCAACCTCAATACAAGCGTGGAATCGTTCATAATTTAAGACTAATAAGAAGTGCGAAGGCGCTAGCATAGGTACTCTTGCGGCAAAACAAAATCCTTTTTTCAGCCTATTGCATTAAATACTTTACAGCCCCAGAATAGCGTTAAATTCCCTCTCATTTCCGCCACTAGCGAGTTATTTACACCCTATGTCACAAGTTCTACTTGTTGTTGATAGTTTAGAAGACTGGTCCGCTTTTTACCCTAGCGAACAAGTCGTTACTTTTGATCAGTATTTGCAATCTACCCAGCATAAAAAGTCTGATCAGCGGGTGCGCGTCATTAACCTATGCCGTGATTATAACTATCTTAGCAATGGCTATTATTGCTCCTTATTATCGGAATCGCGTCATCACCACGTGATTCCTTCTATTCGCACACTAAATGATTTAAGCAACCCCTTGCTTTATCAGCTGCAATTGCACGAGCTATCACCGCTACTGAACAAGGCGTTTAAGCACCTAAAAGATGGTGATGAGCTGGTGATTACCTCGTATTTTGGCAATGTGAAAGAGCCGGCATTAAAAAACTTAGGTCGCTTCCTATTTGAGCGCTTCCCTTGCCCTATTTTGCAAGCGAGCATGCGTCGCAATCAGGATAAATGGGAAATTACCGATCTTATTTTGCGCGAGCAACAAAGCTTAAACGATGAGGAGCAAACCGAGTTCGCCAATGCACTGGATAGTTTTAATACCCGCGTTTGGTCACCACGCCAGCCCGGCCGCAATAATGCACGCTACGATATGGCGATTTTGCATAATCCTGAAGAGAAAATGCCGCCTAGCGATGGTGCTGCATTAAAGAAATTTATTCAGGCGGGTAAAAAGCTAGGCGTAAATGTAGAGCTCATCACCCAGCAAGATTATATGCGCTTGCCGGAGTTTGATGCCTTGTTTATCCGTGAGACCACGGCGATTGATCATCACACCTACCGCTTTGCTAAAAAAGCGGAATCTGAAGGTTTGGTAGTGATGGACGATACAACGTCTATTTTACGTTGCACGAATAAGATTTATTTGGCCGATTTGTTCACTACCGAAAATGTCCCTGCACCCAAAGCACGCATTTTACGTCGTGATCACGCAGAAGACTTGGATACGATTATTGAGGATTTAGGCTTACCGGTGATTGTAAAAATACCCGATGGCTCATTCTCCCGCGGCATGTTCAAGGCGAAATCACGTGAAGAGTTAGAAAGCGCTTTAGCGCAGCTATTTGAGCATTCCAGTTTAATTTTGGCGCAAGAATATATTTATACCGATTTTGACTGGCGTATCGGCGTACTAAACGGCAAACCCTTATACGCTTGCCGTTATTATATGGCGAAAAACCATTGGCAAATTTATAACCACGCTGGTAGCAAAAAAAATATCAGCGGTAAATTCGATACATTACCCACCTTTGAAGTACCTAAAGTGGTGTTAAATGCAGCCTTAAAAGCCACTAAACCGATTGGTAATGGTTTATACGGTGTGGATGTAAAAGAGCACAATGGCAAGGCCTATGTGATTGAAGTAAACGACAACCCCAACATTGATAGCCGTGTAGAAGATGCTTACCTTGGTAATGAGCTGTATGCACTGATTATGCAGGAGTTTGTTCGTCGTATTGAAGAGAAAAAGCGCAGTAACAGCTAAGATTGCCTGCGCTTTAATTTATAACAGCACTAAGTTATCGCAATGAATCACCTCGGCGCTGCCGGGGTGACCTAAAGTTTCTATCAACTGTTTACTTGCCACGCCTTTGATTTTTTCCACATCGATAGCGGCATAGTTGACCAAGCCTTTGGCAATTTCTTGGCCTTGCTGATCCACGCAAATCACCATATCACCGGTGCTGAACTGCCCTTCTACTGCGGTAATACCCACCGGCAACAAGCTCACACCACCACGTTGTAAAGCTTTCACGGCGCCATCATCCAGTACCAATTTGCCTTTGCTGCGGCTTAAACCTGCAAGCCAAAGCTTCCTTGCTTCTAGCGGCTGTTGCTCACTATACAACAGGGTGCCTAAGTCTTCGCCTTGCATCAAACGTGACAATACTTGCTCTATGCGTCCGCCCACTACAACGGTGTTGGTGCCAGAACGCGCTGCAAGCTCTGCTGCGCGCACTTTTGTTGTCATGCCGCCTCTGCCTAGGGCACCGCCGTCGCCTGCCATAGCCCACAGCTCTGGACTACCTGCGCGCACCTCACTAATAGGCTTGGCTTCGGGGTTATGTCGTGGATCGGCATCATACATGGCCAATTGATCGGTTAAGATAATGAGCAGGTCCGCATCGATGATGTTGGCCACCATCGCAGCTAGGGTATCGTTATCGCCAAAACGAATTTCGTCGGTAGCGACTGTATCGTTCTCATTCACTACAGGGATAACACCCATAGAGAGCAAGGTTTGGAAGGTATTGCGGGCGTTTAAATAACGTTTACGCTGCGATAAATCATCATGTACCAAGAGGATTTGCGCGGTGCATAAATTAAAACGCTGAAACTCAGCTTCGTAAGCCCTAACCAAGCCCATTTGCCCTACAGCGGCTGCAGCTTGTAGCTCATGTAGACATTCCGGACGCTTCTTCCAGCCTAAACGGTTCATGCCCTCAGCCACAGCACCGGAGGATACCAATACCACATCGCAACCCTGCTCGCGCATGGCAGCCATTTGCTTGACCCACATAGCCATCACATCGCTATCGAGACCCTTGCCGTCATTTGTCAGTAAAGCACTGCCAATTTTAATCACCACGCGTTTCGCGTTTTTAACTAGATCTCTGCGACTCATGCCTTAGTCTCGGGTGTAGACAACTTCAACATCATAATCGTCGTCATCGTAATCATCATCGTCGTCACTTTCTAAATCGTCTGCCATTTCTTGACGCATCAAGGCGTATTGGCGCATGCTTTCGCGGCCTTCTTCCTGGATTTGGCGCAAGTGCTGCTGCTGCTCTTCAAAAAATTCTGGCTCAAGCAAGCGCTCTCGGTACAGGTCAATATGCTGCATGATGTCATACATCAAGGCTTGCGTGCCTTCACCTGTCGCTGCAGAAATACTATAAACAGGGCCTTGCCAGTTGAGTGCCTCAACAATGGCTTGTTTTTTCTCTTCTTGCTCCGTTTCATCGAGCAAATCCATTTTGTTCAATACTAACCAGCGTTCATGTTTCGCTAAAGTTTTACTGAATTGCACTAATTCATTAGCGATGATTTGTGCATGCTCAGCAGGATCACCATCAACTGGCAACACATCTACAATATGCAGCAATAAGCGTGTGCGCATAATGTGCTTCAAGAAGCGAATACCTAAGCCCGCCCCCATGGCTGCGCCTTCTATCAAGCCAGGAATATCGGCAATAACAAAACTTTTATGCTTCTCGATAGAAACCACGCCTAAGTTGGGCACCAAGGTGGTAAAAGGATAATCTGCAACTTTAGGTCTAGCACCTGACACCGCACGGATTAAAGTGGATTTACCCGCATTAGGTAAACCCAATAAACCAACATCAGCAATAACATTAAGCTCTAGGCGCAAAGGGCGTGCCTCACCTTCGCCACCGGGTATGGTTTGTCTAGGTGCGCGGTTAGTACTGGATTTAAAATGGATATTACCCAAGCCACCACGACCGCCTTTGGCAACCAACAAGCGCTGCTTATGCTCGGTTATATCACCAATCAGCTCGTCGGTTTCTTCAGCAAAAACAGCTGTACCCACCGGCACCTTTAGAATTAAATCGCTACCGGCCTTGCCTGCACAGTTACTGCCGCGGCCTTGCTCGCCACTTTGCGCACGATAATCTTTTTGGTAGCGAAAGTCCGATAAGGAATTAAGCGACTCATCAGCCTCTAAATACACGGAGCCACCCTGACCACCATCGCCGCCGTCAGGCCCGCCTTTAGGAATATACTTTTCTCGGCGAAAGCTTAAACAACCATTACCGCCTTTACCGGCAAAAGCTTGAATTGTTACTTCATCTATAAATTTCATATTTTTTCCATTGTTTAAGCGTTCCGCTGGCTATTTTACTGCATACTCGCCGACTTATTAAGCAAAAACAAAAAAGCCCCGCCATGCATAGCATGACGGGGCCTTCATATTAAGCTTGCTTAGGCTTCTACAGAAACGAACTTGCGGTTTTCTGCGCCTTTCTGCTCAAACTTGACTACGCCATCCGCTAAAGCGAATAAGGTGTGATCTTTACCAAGACCTACGCCTGGGCCTGCGTGAAAACGCGTGCCACGTTGACGAACGATAATGTTACCAGCTTTAACAACTTGGCCACCAAACATTTTAACGCCTAAGCGTTTACTCTCGGAATCGCGACCGTTACGTGTACTGCCGCCTGCTTTCTTATGAGCCATATTAAACCCCTACGATTTTAACCCTGAATACCTGTGATTTTAACTTCGGTGTACCACTGACGGTGACCTGCACGCTTCATGTGATGCTTACGACGCTTAAATTTGATGATATTAATTTTATCATGACGACCTTGGCTAATAACTTGTGCAGTTACTTTAGCACCTTCAACCAATGGTGCACCAATTTTAACACTTTCGCCTTCGCCTACCATCAATACTTCATTGAATTCGATGGTTGCGTCAGTTGCAGCTTCGATTTTCTCGAGCTTCAGCGTTTCGCCTTCGGTTACGCGGTGTTGCTTTCCACCACTTATAATAATTGCGTACATAAGATTCTCCGATGTTAGCCTGCTTGCAATTGAGGGTTGATGAGTTGGCAAGTCCAGGCACTGGCTATTCCAGTTTTAGGGCGCGTATTTTAATCAATCCACCCAAGCTACGCAAGCGCAATCTATCAAGAGAAAGCATTTAATTACTTTAACCCCCTTTGTCGCGCTTCATGATACTGGCTGACTCATAGAGAACTTACTCTCACATGGACAGATCTTATACAAAACTGACGAGGCAAACGGCTAGTTTACTTGACAGTATACCCTAGGCAACCTAGGATTCGCGCGTCTAATAACGGTTATGTTGTATTAATTATGCAAGCCATTCGAGCACTTGTCGAAAACGATTTTAATGCTGTAAATCAAGAAATTATAGCGCAATTACACTCTCGCGTAGCACTGGTAGAAGATATCGGTCAGTATATTACTGAAGCGGGCGGCAAGCGTTTACGCCCTCTGCTGGCACTGCTTGCAGCTAACGCTTTAGTTTGCCAAGGCGAAGAGCATATCCGCTTAGCCGTTATTATTGAGTTTATTCATACCGCCACCCTGCTGCACGATGATGTGGTTGATATGTCCACATTACGCCGTGGCTTACCAACCGCTAACGCTGAATGGGGCAATGCATCCAGTGTTTTAGTCGGCGATTTTCTCTACTCTCGCGCTTTCCAAATGTTGGTCGCCTTAGGCGATATGTCAATTATGGATTTGCTTTCGGTCACGACCAATCAAATTGCCGAAGGCGAAGTTTTTCAGCTAGTGAAGGCGGGAGATCCGACAACAACACGCGCCGATTACTTACAAATTATTCGTGATAAAACCGCAATTTTATTTGCTGCCGCACTAAAAGCTGCCGCCATTATCGCCAAAGCCAGCCCACAGCACCAACAAGCCCTTTATGACTATGGCTTGGACTTAGGCCTAGCCTTTCAATTAGCAGATGATTTATTGGATTACCAAGGTGACAGCCAGACTATGGGTAAAAATATCGGTGATGATCTAGCCGAAGGAAAGGCTACGCTACCGTTAATTTTTTCCATGGAGAATAACCACGATGGTAGCGCCGATGTAGTCATTAACGCGATAAAAAATAAAAGCTCGGAACAGCTCAATGATATTATTGCTTTAGTTAAGAGCAATGGCGCACTCAAGCACACAGAACAGCTAGCGCAACATTATGTTGATAGCGCTATTGCGAGACTGAGCGTATTAGACGATAGCCCCTATAAAAAAGGCTTGGAGCAATTAGCTGTATTTTCACTGCATCGCGAATACTAAGCAGACTACTATTCCTTTATCGTAAATGGGTTTGTATATTCGATTGATGGATTTGGCCTAGCAAAAAAGTAGCCTTGGATTAAGTCAAACTGCATTTGCTCGCACAAGCCTAGCTCGTCTTCGCCCTCTACCCCCTCAGCTAGCGCCTTGATGCCGATAGCGCGCGTCATCGCAGCTAGTGCTGCAACCATCTTTCGCTTGGCCTCAGGCGCTTTGTGTAAGTCACGTATCAGCGCGATATCAAACTTCACGTAGGCGACAGGCACTTCACTCATTTCCATCAAGCGCGCTTGCCCTGCACCAAAGTCATCGTAAGCTAACTCTATATTGGCCGCTAGCAATCTTTCGGCGAAGCTCTTCATTAAATTAACGTCAGTTATCGCGTCTTCATGGATCTCTAAAACCAGCAAGAGTTGCGGATACTGCTTCTGTAACGATAAGACATTGCTCAGTAATGCCTCTGGGTCTTTGAGCTCTTCTGGGTGGGTATTCAAAAACAAACGCTGACTCACGCCTTGCAACATTGCATGCTCTGCACCAGCCAAACGGAAGATATGACTTAACTCGCTAGCCTTACCCGGCATGCTTTCAGCAATACGAAATAATGGCATCGGGCTTTTGGGTAGTTCGGGGTGCGCACCACGCCCTAGTACTTCATAGCCATAGAGCTCTCCCCCACAACTAACGATAGGCTGAAATTCAATACTGACGGCTTTTTCTTCGATGAGGCTTTGTAACTCATTGAGACCTGTAGGTAAGCGGTTACTCAACGGCATAACACTAAAGCGCGTCATTGTGCCGTCATCATCATCGTCGTTACATTGGTTATCTTCTAACAATCGCACTTCACAGCTAGCGAAATGAATCACATCGCCATGATGCAGCTGTCTTTCGCCTTTAATGGGCTCATGATTAATAAATGTGCCGTTTGTGCTGTTAAAATCGCGTAAAAAAAGTGCACCATCACGCTGAAAAAATTCTGCGTGCTTACGTGATATCTCTTTACGTACTATTGCTATAGGCAGGCTAGGATCCCTACCCACAAGCGCCGGCAAGACTTTAAGCTCTACATGTTGCAGGCTATCTGCTTGGCTTGATAGATAGCCTTCTAGCGTCCATTTTTTAGTCATAAGAAGTCGCGTTAGAAGTACATTAGGTTTTCATTCTAGCAATTTTATGCTCGACTGTGCATTAATTCACTGGCAAAAAAAAGCCGCTTCATTGAAGCGGCTTAGGGGAAATTAACGACGTTTCCATTGGATAGGTAACTTAACCGGTCTTGGCAAAGGCGCCCACTCAAAGCGAGGCTTAAACCCTGCAGGTAAGCTGTACTCGTAGTTCATGACAACCTGATGCATAAAGGTTTTAACCAACATGGTTGCAAAGTGCATACCAATACATTTATGCGCACCACCACCAAAAGGATGGAAGCAGAAAGAGTGGCCCTTTTGCTCTGCACGCTCTGGCAAGAAGCGGTCAGGATCAAACTGTTCTGGGTTAGTCCAGTACTGCGGATCACGATGGTTATGAATTGGCGTCAAAAATAACATCGTATCAGCAGGAATACGGTGACCACCTATCTCACACTCATTAATGGTACGACGTGCTAAGAATGCAACCGATGGACGCAAACGCAAGCACTCATTAAAAATACGATCCAATGTTGGTAGCTTGTCCAAATCTTCAAACTCTAAGAATGGCTTATTGAGCGCTAAAGACTCTTGACGTACTTTTTCCTGCCACTCCGGATAAATAGAGGTGTAATACATAATGTGATTTAATGCAGAAGTCGTTGTGTCATGCGCTGCAAACAGCAAGAAGGCTGCTTGCGGAATGATCATATCGTCTGGGTAATAAGTACCCGCTTCAGTTTTCTCGTTACACATAAAGGTAACCATGTCATTCTTATCACTGCCACGACGTTTAGGGATTTCAGCAGCGAAATAATTACGCAGGTAACGCTCACCTTGCTTACCTTTATAATAACGTGTACCAGGAATTTCTTTACGAATCTGACCTAACAAACCATCGTTAATATCTAGAAACGCTTGGTTTAACTTTGATGTTTTGTCTGTATCTTCTTCACCAATAAATACTTTGGCGCCAACATCTAATAGCGTCTGCTTAATGAACGGGAAGAACTGGAAGTTAGCTTGTTTATCAACATCTTTTAAATGTTCTGCCATGATAGGGTTCATCTGTGGCGTGTAACCCATCATCGCTTCATTTTTGAATGCAGTTTGCAAAAGACGACGTAGCACTTTGTGCTCGTCAAAGTCTTTCATCAATAAACCACCGTTATAAAACTGACCAATCGATTCAGCAAAACCCATCTCAGCGGAGAAGTTTTGATCTTTATCGAGGTAAATACGCTGATAGTTATCAACGCCTAGAATTAATACGCCACGCTGATGTAGCATTTTGATACGAGAAACCTCACCCCAACGCTGATAATGATCTTCTACCATCTTGTCCATATGCCAAATGGTTTTTAAGCTCTCACCAAAATAAGGGATACCATCGGTACCTGGAATATGGTCAAGATCTTTACAGTCAGGACGTGTTAGATAGCTGGTATCTATTTTCTTAGCTGTGGACATAGTCACCTCTACGTTTGTGTTTATTGTTATGTGATTTGCAAACCGCTGCTCTCAATAATCTGCCGAACGATCGTTCGACTATATGAATATGTATCGACTATAATTTATGTATTGTACAATAGCAAACTGTTTTATAAAGCCGCTTTATTAACTTGCCGTAACCTTGATATGAAACAAACTGAGTCCAAATTAAGCCGTGATGACATTATTTCTGCTGTCGCGCATTTAATCGCTGAAGAAGGTTTAGAAAAACTTACTATGCGCCATATCGCCAAGCAAGTAGGCTGCTCTGTCGGCACCTTACCGCATTATTTTTCCGGGAAAGAGGACATCGTTATCGCTGCGCTGAACTGGTCAAGCGATCGAATTATGACGCGTTTAAGCGCTATGCCACCCAGCGAAATCAACTTGGAAAACTTATACACACTAATGAGCGCATCCATGCCACTCACCGACCTTTCAGACATTGAGTGGCGTGTTCGTATGAGCTTATGGGATTATGCCGTTACTAACGAAGATACTCGAGATACCGTTCATGCCATTTCCAAAGTGGCCAACGAAATACTGGTCGAGTTAATTGCTTATTTGCAAAGTGTTGGCGAGGTACGCAAAGAGCTCAACCAAGAAGCTACTGCTCTGGCAATTTATCAAATGTGTATAGGCGCGGGCTTTACAATGCTACATACCCCTATGGATACACGTGAAGCACAGTTAATACCTTTGTATAATTTTATTGAAAATATTCGTGGCTGAATAAGAAAGGGGTTTAGGCATCGTAAGCTGTATTCGCTGCTGGGAGACTTCGCCATAATTGATTAATCTGGGTAAAGCTAAAGCCGCGTGACAGCAAGAAACGCTGACAGCGGGCTTTAGACTTACTATCTTCGGGCAATGTATCGCCGTATTTTTTATGATATTGCTGCTGTATTAATTGCTGCCAATCAATCGCGTTTTCTTTAAAGCCATATTGTATATCTGCTTCAGCAACACCTTTCTGATACAAGTCTTGTTCTATATGTAGCTGACCAAAACCTTTATTGCTGCGCCAACGGATATAGTTTTCCGCAAAACGTTTATCACTTTGTAAGCCTTGATCTTCTAAAGCGTCGAGAATGCTAGGAATTAAGGCGCTATCAATAAAACGTGTATTGAGCTTTTGCTGCAGCTCGTATCGACTATGTTCACGTCGGGCGAGATAATCCATTGCCGCCCGACGTATCGTCGTTTCTTCTTTCGCCATACTTACTTTTCTTCAGCGACTGCCGCAGCTTTTTTATCGGCTTTCTTATCTGTCTTTTTATCGTCTTCTTTAGCCGGGCCCAGTAACTGCTGGCGAATTTGCAACTCTAATTCATCAGCTATCTCAGGGTTTTCAGTGAGGAATTTGCTGACATTGGCTTTACCCTGACCAATTTTATCGCCTTTGTAGCTGTACCAAGCACCTGCCTTATCCACCAAACCCTGCTTCACAGAAAGGTCCACAAGTTCACCGAGCTTATCGACGCCTTGTCCGTAGATGATATTAAACTCCGCCTGCCTGAACGGGGGCGCTACTTTATTTTTAACAACTTTGACGCGCGTTTCACTACCAATAATTTCATCGCCATTTTTGACTGAACCAATACGGCGAATATCCATGCGTACAGAAGAGTAAAATTTTAGTGCGTTACCGCCAGTGGTAGTTTCTGGACTACCAAACATAACGCCTATCTTCATACGAATTTGGTTGATGAAAATAACCATACAGTTAGAGCGATTAATATTGCCTGTAATTTTACGTAGTGCTTGTGACATAAGGCGTGCTTGTAAGCCCATATGCGTGTCACCCATCTCACCTTCAATTTCGGCTTTGGGGGTTAACGCTGCTACCGAGTCAATAACCACTAAATCGACAGCGCCAGAACGTACTAGCATATCGGTTACTTCCAAGGCTTGCTCACCGGTATCAGGCTGTGAAACGATCAGCTCATCTAAATTGACACCTAGCTTTTCAGCGTAGATTGGATCTAAAGCATGCTCAGCATCAATAAACGCTGCTGTGCCGCCATTTTTTTGACACTGGGCGATAACTTGTAAGGTTAACGTGGTTTTACCCGAAGATTCAGGACCATAAATTTCAACCACACGGCCCTTAGGCAAACCGCCAATACCTAAAGCGATATCTAAGGTTAACGAGCCCGTTGATATGGCAGGGATAGCTTCATGCTGTTTTTCGCCCATGCGCATAACGGTGCCTTTACCGAATTGACGTTCAATTTGCGCCATTGCTGCATCGAGTGCGACTTTTTTGTTATCGTCCATTAGATCACCTGTTATTTCTTATGAGTTGCTGTATGTATGAACAGTATTATTGCATACGTTAGTTTCGCTGCAAGCCTTTTTAAACTTTTATTTTCCACATGGCTTGTTTTTGTTCTGCCGCGCCCTCTTCCTCAAGCTTTATAAGGTGGGCAAGTAGTGAAAAGCTGGCCATCGGGTGTAAGCTTTTATCCACATCATCATAAACAACTTCCGTCAGTTGCTGCAGATCAACTTGCTTAAACTGCTTTAGCCCACGTATGACTTTCTCTTCGCGTTTTAGTCGATGAGCGATAATACCGTCAATTTCAGCGGTGGGCGTGTGTATAAGCTCGCCATGCCCCGGCGCTAATGCCTTAATTGCATAGTTTTTTAACAAGGCTAGGGATGCTAGGTATTTTTTCATATTGCCATGTGGCGGAATAATCACCACTGTTGAGCCTTGCATAATATGATCACCTGTCATCAGTATTTGATCATTTTCCAGCAAAAAACACATATGATTATCGACATGGCCAGGTGTGTGAATACAACGCAAACGAATATCGCCCAGGCTAATGATCTGATCATGCTCAATGATAGAGTCGCTCACTAACGTCTTATCTTGGAATTCATCATCAAGACTAAATGCGCTATAGATTTTAGCCCCCGTTAACTTCGCTAAAGGCATAGCGGCAGGCGAATGATCAGGATGCATATGCGTGACAGCAATCGCTTTTATATGCTGGCTGCCACCGGCGCAATCAATCAACGCTTGTATATGCTCATCGATTACAGGGCCAGGATCCACTACCAAGCAATCACCATTACCTGCTCGAATAAGATAGCTATTGGTGCCACTACCCGTCATAAAGCCAGGGTTTGGGGCGGTTACTCGGTAGAGCTTTTCCGTTAATTGCATAGGACTATACTTTTTTGATAGAAAAACGCCTGCATAGAGCAGGCGTTAATAACACGGAACATCAGTTTAGCTTTACTCAACAAGGCCACTAATTTCAACAATAGGATTCACATCCGCTGCGTAATCAATGCCTTCAATGCCAAAGCCAAATAGGCGCAGGAACTCAGCCTGATAACCTGCAAAATCGGTTAATTCATCGATATTTTCAGTCACCACTTGTGGCCATAGATCTTTCACTTCTTTTTGCACGGCAGGATCTAGTTCTTTATGATCCATGCGGAAACGGTTATCGCTATCTAACCTTGGCTTGTCATTATATAAGCATTCGTCAAACAGACCATAGATCTGCTCGATACAGCCTTCATGTACACCACGCTCTTTCATCACTTTAAATAATAAAGCGAGATATAAAGGCATGATTGGAATCGCAGAGCTTGCTTGCGTGACCACCGCTTTTAGTACGGAAACATGCGCGCTACCGGCTTTATCATGTAATAAAGCATCTAAATTTTTCACTCGGTCATCAAGATCTTTTTTCGCTTGGCCAATTGTGCCGTGCCAATAGATATCCCAAGTAATTTCCTCACCTAAATAGGTATAGGCTGTTGTTTGACAGTTATCGGATAAAACGCCCGCTTCATTTAAAGCTTCAATCCAAAACTGCCAATCTTCACCACCCATTACCGCTACGGTATCGTCGACCTCTTCCTGCGTTGCCGCTTCTAAGCTAACCGTGATGATTTCTTTTTTATCGGTATTTAAAGTCGTTTCAGTAACGGACTTACCGATAGGCTTTAAAGTAGAGCGATGGACAACATCCGTTTTCGGGTGTTTACGCGCAGGCGCTGCAAGGCTATAAACGACTAAATCGACCTGGCCTAAATCTTCTTTGATTTGCGCAATAACCTTTTCTTTCATTTCATCGGAAAAAGCATCGCCATTAAAACTTTTGGCGTAAATACCTGCTTCATCGGCAAACTGATGAAATGCTGCAGAATTATACCAACCGGCGGACGCAGAGCGGGTTTCCTTAGCAGGTTTCTCAAAAAATACACCTATGGTGCTAGCGCCACAGGCAAAGCTTGCAGTGATGCGTGAAGCCAAACCGTATCCGGTGGATGCACCTAAGATCAATACACGCTTAGGGCCATTAGCAATGGGGCCTTGCGCCTTAACGTAGTCAATTTGTTCTTTGACATGTGCTTTGCAACCTGTGGGATGCGCTGTCGTACACATAAATCCACGTACTTTGGGCTCAATAACCATTTTCACACCTTTGCTAATTAAATCATTCGCCCATTATAAGGCGATAGTCTACAAATTAAAGTATAAAGCGCTAAGCAATACTGCTGATGCGCTAACTAAAGCAAAAACCGCTGCTATTCTCTATCGGGCTTTTGATTTTTAGACAGCCGTTTTTCACGATTGCTAATTTTCTTCTGAATCCGCGCTTTTTCTCTCGCAGCAGGACTCTGGTCTTTTTCTGCATAGGGGTTATCACCGGTGCGAAACTCCATGCGTACTGGCGTGCCGGCTAACGATAATTGCTTACGGAATACTTTCTCTAAATATCGTTTATAGTGATTGGGCAGCTTATCCGTTTGATTACCATGAATAACAATAATCGGTGGATTCTGGCCACCAGCATGCGCATAACGTAGCTTGATTCTTCTACCACCAACCATTGGCGGTTGGTGCTCAACGATAGCGGCTTCTAGAATTTCTGTTAACTGCTTGGTGTTTAATTTTTTGGTAGCTGCATGGTAGGCTTTTTCTACTGATTCATACAGATTACCAACACCGCTGCCATGCAAAGCAGAAATAAAGTGAGTTTCAGCGTAATCAACAAAGCTTAAACGGCGATTCATTTCACTTTTGATATGCTCACGTTTTTCTAGACTAAGCCCATCCCATTTATTCACTGCAATAACTAATGCACGCCCTGCATCAATACATAGGCCTATCAGGTTAAGGTCTTGGTCAACCAAATCTTCACGCGCATCAACAACAAGAATAACAACGTTGGCATCATCTATTGCTTGCAAAGCCTTAACAATGGAGAATTTCTCGACAGTTTCTTTGACATTTTTACGGCGTCTAACACCCGCAGTATCAATGATGGTGTAAGGTTTATCGTTACGTGTGTAATTAATATAAAGGCTATCGCGGGTAGTTCCTGGCATATCGTAAACAACCACACGATCCTCGCCAAGCATGCGGTTAACCAGTGTCGACTTACCAACATTTGGCCTGCCAACTATGGCTATCCTAATGCCTTTATCTTCGTTCTCTTCTTCTGCCTCTTCTGGCTCAGGCAGCAAGCTAACAACAAATTCCAATAGAGAGGTGACGCCACGACCATGGCTAGCGGTAATAGGAAACAAGCGCTGACTACCCGTGGTGTGAAATTCTGCCAATGCCTGATTGTGATCAACACCGTCTATCTTATTAACCACCAAATAGAAATCTTTATTGCGGCTACGTAGCTGGCTGATAATCCACTGATCATCCGGTAGCAAGCCCGCTCTAGCATCAACCATAAACAAAACAACATCAGCTTCCTCAACGGCAAGCCATGATTGTTCAGCCATGGATTTTTCAATACCCTCTTCTACACCCGTGACACCGCCGGTGTCAATGAGCATAAACCGGTGGTTTTCAAAGCGTACTTCACCATATTTTCTATCGCGCGTTAATCCAGCATAGTTGGCGACAATCGCATCCCGCGTGCCGGTAATACGGTTAAATAGTGTGGATTTACCCACGTTCGGGCGACCCAATAGGGCGATAACAGGTAACATAAGTTTACTCGTAATGGATATACACCATTATTTAAGGGGCTTGCCTAATTCATAGGCTTTTAAACGGCCATTGTTGGCTAAGGCATAAAAACGATCGCCATCGACAAGAATACCCGTTTTAATGCCTTTATGACTCACTCGCTTGCGGGCAACAAAGCGACCATCGCTTTGTGATAACACATGCAAATAGCCTTTATAATCTGCTAGTAAAACATAGCTACTAATCACTGAAGGTGCGGTAACTTTACGACGCAACAGACTGTTTTGCGACCATTTAATTTCACCGCTACGTTGATGATAAGCGTTTATTTGTGCGTCTGCACTGCTGACATAAATATTACCCAAACCATGCGCTAAATCACGATAGCTAGACTCATCCTCTGTCCATAGCATCTGCCCTTGCGATAAATCATAAGCTGCTAGCTGCCCTTGGTAACTAACAGCATATAGACGCTCATCAACCAGTAGTGGCGTACTATCGACATCGACTAAGCGTTCAATTTCACTATCGCCTGTGGCTTGCGCAACACGCGGGTCCCAACGCAGCTCACCGCTTTGGCTATCAAACATTGCCAAGCGACCATTAGCTAAACCTACAATGACAAAATTGGCGAAAAACAATGGGCGACTATTACCACGCAAACTCAAAGCGGGCACATTGCTTGGTTGCTGCCAACGTTGGCTGCCATCATCGGTATTAACGGTATAGATAGTGCCACTAGCCGCTTGAAAGACAACCGCGCTATCATCCGATGCCGCAGGGCTAACAATTTCACTATCGGCTTGAAATGCCCATGCTTGCTCGCCTGTGTCTTTATCTAAAGCAATCATTACACCTGATAAGGCAGCAATATAAACATAGCGCTTATCGACCGTTACCCCACTGGTTAACGGCGTTTTCAGCGTACTGCGCCAGAGCTTTTTGCCTTTATACTTATCAATTTTATAGACTTTACCATCGGCCGATGTGGCATAGAGATACGGTCCATCAACAGCCAATTGGAAGCGGTGGTAGTATTTACCTAAGCCGCCGCCTATTTTAGTCGACCAAAGCGTGTTCAGCTTAATTTCCGCTTGAATAGATTCCAGCGGCACTGGCTTTAGCTTTTTTCTTTTTGTTGTACTACACGCAGCAACACTGATAATGACAAGCACTAGTAGCAATAAGCGACCAAGGTGTGTGAAACTTGTGTAGTTCTTCATCATTTAAGGTTTAGTCGTTTCATTTGGAAAAACTTTACCTTGTTGCGCTGTGCTATCTAAGCTGGCAATTTTCACCGCTAATAAACGCGTGTCTGCATTGGCTTCATCAAGCAGTGCTTTCGCCTTATTGTAAGCAAGCAAGGCTTGTTCTTGCTCATCTTTTAGCAAATGTACGTCACCCTTCACTTCTTCATAGAGTGCTGTATAGGCGCCACTTGGCTCAGAAAGCAATGCCAAGGCTTGGTCATACTTCTCTTGTGCTAGGTTGATTCTCGCTAAACGTAAGTTCAGCAAAGGCTTTAGATCCGCATCCTTGACCTGTTCTTTTGCCCACAGCAAACTTTTTTCCGCATCATCGAGCTTATTGGCCTGAACATCTAATTTCGCTTTGTGCATAGCACCGTAAATCGCATAACGTGAACTTGGATATTCTTTCGACAAGCGCGCAAATATTTCATCAAATTGCCCACGTTGACGATCGCTTAAGCTTTGTTCGCCCGCTAAGGCAGAAAGTTCAGTGTAATAAATACTGGCTGTTTCTTTCGCAACTTTCTGGCTTTTTTGCAAGTATTGATAACCTGCATAACTCGCTATTACCACAATAATGACGAGCAATATTTTACTGCCATGCTGTTGAATATACCGTTTAATGACTTCGATTTGTTCTTCGTCTGTACGACTCATGCTGGCTCCTTTAGCTTAACTTTTAGCAAGCAGGGCGGTTAAATGATCAACCAGTTCACTAACTGGCAAGTTTTTTTGTTCTGCACCAAATTCGGCACGTAAAGGTTTCAAGGCAATCGTGCCTTGTTCAAACTCATTGCTGCCCATAATCAAAGCGTAGCTAGCACCACTGCGGTCAGCTTTTTTCATTTGGCTTTTAAAGCTGCCACCACCACTGTGAGTAATTAGACGCAGTGATGGTAGTGCATTTCGTAGTTGTTCGGCAATCTGTAATGCTTTTGCATACAGTGAATAGTCACCTGAGATAACAAAGTAGGCATCCGCTTGGCTGCTCTGCTCATGCTGCTCGGCATGTGAGGCTAATAATAAAAACAAGCGCTCCAAGCCAATAGCAAAACCAACAGCAGGAACAGGTTTATTACCGCCTAGCTGCTCAACTAAGCCATCGTAACGACCACCGGCACACACTGTGCCTTGTGCGCCCAAGGCTTCTGTTACCCACTCAAAAACCGTTTTATTGTAGTAATCTAAACCACGCACTAAACGCTGATTAACGGTAAAAGCAACGCCGACAGCGGTTAATAGCTGCTTTAGCGCTTCAAATTCCTGCTTAGCATCCTCATCAAGATAATCATGCAAGACTGGCGCCTGATTTAATAGCTGCTGCGTTTGCGGGCTTTTACTGTCTAAGATTCGCAAAGGGTTGGTGGTTAAACGGCGTTGACTGTCCGCATCTAACTGATCTTTGTACTGGCTCAGATAGTTGACCAGCGCTTCTTTATAGCGTTGTCGCGCCTCTAAAGAGCCAATCGTGTTGATTTGCAGATGTACCAAACTATCTAGTTGTAAGGTTTTCCACAAACGCCAGGCGAGAATAATTAACTCAGCATCGATATCAATACTTGCAATGCCAAAAGTTTCTACACCAAGTTGATGAAACTGCCTTAAGCGACCCTTTTGTGGGTTTTCATAACGAAACATTGGCCCTTTATACCACAGCCTTTGTTGCGCTTGGTTATCTAATAATCCATTTTGCAGGCAAGCACGTACACAGCCTGCCGTGCCTTCAGGACGCAGGGTAATTGAGTCACCGTGACGATCAGCAAAGGTATACATTTCTTTTTCAACGATATCAGTAACCTCACCGATAGAGCGTTTAAATAGATCGGTATATTCAACAATTGGCATGCGTATTTCTTGGTAGCCATAGCTTGCCAATAAATGTGCCAACTGCCTTTCAAATTGCTGCCAACGGGGGGTATCTACCGGCAACAAATCCGGCATACCTTTAATATTTTGGATGATACGAGACATAGAAATGTAATTTAGGATTTAATGATTAGTTTTTCTTTAGCAGCTTCTTTTTCTGCAACTTTGCTTCTAATCATTCGCTCTAAGCTATCAACCATTCCTTCAGTTTGAAGCTTATGATCAGATTTCCCATCATTGAAAACGAGATGGTTAGGGCTACCACCAATTAAGCCAACGTTCACTTCTTTCGCTTCGCCGGGGCCGTTTACTATACAGCCAATAATGGAAACATCAATCGATGATTGTATATCCTCAAGGCGTTTTTCTAGCTCATTGACGGTAGCAATAACGTCAAAGTTTTGCCGTGAGCAACCCGGGCAAGCGATGATATTCACACCGCGCGTACGTAAACCTAAGGACTTGAGAATATCGAAACCTACTTTGATTTCCTCAACCGGATCTGCTGCCAAGGATATACGGATCGTATCACCGATACCTTCAGCCAGTAACATGCCTAGACCTACAGCAGATTTTACCGTACCTGAACGCAGACCACCGGCCTCGGTAATGCCTAGATGCAGAGGTTGTTCTATCAATGTCGATAATTTGCGATAAGCCTCTACCGCCATAAAAACATCGGAGGCTTTAACACTTACTTTGTAATCTTTAAAGTCGTAGCGATCCAAAAACTCCGCATGATGCATGGCAGATTCAACCAAAGCATCCGCGCATGGCTCACCATATTTTTTCAGTAATCTTTTTTCTAAAGAGCCGCCGTTCACGCCAATACGAATGGGAATGCCGTTATCTTTGGCCGCCTGAATAACAGCACTCACCCTATCTTCTTTGCCGATATTGCCAGGGTTAATGCGCAAGCAATCCACACCTAACTCAGCGACTTTCAGCGCAATTTTATGATCGAAATGAATATCAGCGACTAAAGGCAGGTTCACTTGTTTGCGTATTTTTCCAAAAGCATCAGCCGCATCCATACTCGGCACTGAAACACGCACAATGTCTGCGCCAGCGGCTTGTAACTGCTGAATTTGCGCTACCGTTGCAGCAATATCGCAGGTTTCTGTATTGGTCATACTTTGTACGCTGATGGGGGCATCTCCTCCGACAGCGACATTGCCTACCATTATTTGACGGGTTTTACGCCGTACGATGGGTGACTCTGCTTTCATTGATTATGTATTTCCTACAACTAACTGGGCAACATTCGCCGATGACGCTGTAATACTCACCGGCTCGCCATTATAGCTAAGCTCAACACCTGGCGCATAGCCTAAAGAAATACGAAAAGGTGGCTTGCCTGATAACTCTAAGGTTTGATCCGATTTTTGTAGCGCCGCATATATACGCTGGCCTTCGCCATCAAACACTTCTACCCAACAATCGGCAGTAAAGTGAAATGCTAACTCTGATACTTCTTGCAAAGCCTCTTCAATGTTTTCTACCCCATCGCTCAACTGTGCTTTTGTCACAACGTCAGGTAAAAGACCCTGCGTAGGGTTTTCATCCGGCAAACTCTGCACATTACTAAGATAGGTGCTGCCATAGGAGGTATCAATAATAATGCTGCTATCATCGTTAGCCGCCAGTTGTAAATTGTCTGGCGACAGCACAGCTAACAACAATAACAATACTGCAGCGGCGGCAACGCCATAGGCAGTTTTGTATTTCTTATGCTGATCTTTGATAAACGCCGATTGCAATGAGCGCACTTCTTGCTCAGGCGATTGCAAATACTCAGCCTTATACTGTGCAACCAAATCTTGTGCATTTAAGCCTAATAGTTGTGCATACGCGCGCATATGCGCTATCACATAGGCTGAACCATGCAGCACTTCATAATCCGCCTTCTCTAAAGCGCTTAGTGTAGCTACCGGCAAGTTCAACTGTTTTGCTAGACTTTCAAGAGACCATTGCTTAGACGTTCTTGCTTGTAAAAGTTGTTCACTAGGCGGGAGTTGTTGCTGTTCCACCGACTTAACCTCTTTTTATTATATTTTATGCTTGCTTCAAGATATCTAGATAATCTAAATATTCTTGCGAGCGAGGATACAAGTTCTTTAATGCCATAACATAGCTAGCTTCTGCATCTTTATCTTGAAAGACGCGCGCTAACTTAATACCTAGCAATAAGGCTTCGGCGCTAGCTTGCTCTACTTTTTTACGGTATTGATCAAAGTAAATTTGCGCGCCTGGATAATTGCTATTATTAAACTCTACCTTAGCTAATTCAAGTAACGGTGGCGCATAATCGCCATCGATAGCAATCGCTTTTTGATAATTACTTAACATTTCTTCTTTATTTCCCAACATTTCCGCACAGGTTGCCAACTGCTGATAGGTAACCGCACGTTGTGGGTAATATATATCTTGCACAACTATTTCCAGTTGTTGCTGCGCTTTTGCATACTCACCGCGGCGCATCAAGTAATAGCCGTAGTTGGCACGACCTCGCGTGTAATCCGAGTCATAACGCAGCATATCTTTAAAGTGACGCTCTGCACGCTTGTAGTCTGTCACTTTTTCTAAAGCCAGTGCCAAAACCTCATGCACGCGGGCCGATTTTGGATCCACCTTCATGGCGGTTTCTAATTCACCTATGGCATCAGAGGTTTGATTTCTCTCAAGATAAATCACCGCTATACGAACGCGGCTTTCGACCTCTTTCTCTTTGGAAACTTTATCTGCATAGGGCTTTTGAATTTCAGTAACGCTAGCACAAGCCGTTAGTAGCAATATGAGCAGGAAAACTACAGTTTTTTGCATACCTTGTCCTATTAGATAATATTGACCACATTGATGGCGTTCGCTTTTTCACGATAACGCTCACTACGACGCGTTCTATCAGCCACTTGGCCTACTAATTGCCCACAAGCAGCATCAATATCATCACCCCGCGTAGTGCGCACCACCGTAATAAAACCGGCTTTCACTAACACATCCTGAAAACGACGAATTGCATTTTGGCTAGGGCGTTTATAATCCACCAAGGAAAATGGATTAAACGGTATTAAGTTAATCTTACAAGGGAAATTTTTTAACAGCACCGCAAGTTCTTGTGCGTGCTCAAGCTGATCATTAACACCGGCTATTAAGGTATATTCAATCGTCGTAACACGGTGCGTATCGGCTTGCGCATCCATATAGTCGCGACAGGCTTGCAATAGCATGGCGATAGGATATTTGCGATTAATCGGCACCAGCTCATTGCGTAAGGCGTCATTGGGCGCATGTAACGATACTGCTAAAGAGACATCGGTTACTTCACTCAAACGTCGTAAGGCGGGTACCACACCGGATGTACTTAACGTTACCCGACGCTTCGAGATACCGTAGCCATAATCGCTCATCATTAAGTTCATGGCGGTAACAACATTATCAAAGTTCAATAATGGCTCGCCCATACCCATCATCACAACATTGGTAATACGGCGCTTAGCGCCTGGCTTTAAGGAATCAAACGATTTGGCGGCCAACCATACTTGGCCAATAATTTCTGAAGCTTTTAAATCACGCTGAAAGCCTTGCTTACCTGTAGAGCAGAAGCTGCAATCTAAAACGCAACCGACCTGCGATGAAACACATAAGGTACCGCGCTCGCCATCAGGAATAAAGACGCACTCTACACTGCTGCCACCGGTGACACGCATTAACCATTTTCGCGTGCCATCGGTGGAGTCTTTTTGAACAATGATTTCGGGGGCTCGAATCTCCACCACATCAGCGAGCTTTTCTTTCAGCTTTTTGCTGATATTGCTCATATCTTCCAAGCTTTCAGCGCCTAAGTGATGCATCCATTTCAACACTTGTTCGGCGCGAAAGCGTTTTTCGCCGAACACAGAAAAAAACTCAAGCATCTCTTCGTAAGATAAACCAAGCAAATTAACTTTGCCGGTATCTTTATCAATAAACTTTTCTATCGCTTGTTTTTCTTCTACATTCAACATAGATCAACATAGATCAACGTGAGCAAATCTCACTTTCTTGGAAAAAATAACTAATTTCACGTGCTGCAGACTCACTGGAGTCAGAGCCATGTACCGCATTGGCATCGATGGTTTCGGCAAAATCTGCACGAATGGTACCCGGCGCCGCTTCTTTCGGATTTGTTGCACCCATTAATTCACGATTCCAAGTGATTGCTTCTTCACCCTCTAAAACTTGGACCAACACAGGGCCTGAAGTCATGAAATCGATTAAGGCGGGGAAAAATGGACGACCTTTATGCTCAGCATAAAAACCGCTAGCCAATTCTTCGTCCAGTTGTAACATTTTTGCCGCGACAATCTTTAAGCCGTTTTTTTCAAAACGGCTATTGATCTGACCGATGATATTTTTAGCAACAGCATCAGGCTTAATAATGGATAGCGTGCGTTCCACAGCCATTTCTAGTCTCCAAATTCAACATAGTAAAAAGTGGCGCAATTATAGGCAAATTTGCCAACAATGGGTATCCAATTATTGACGAACACCTTCTACATCAATCAAAATCTCTGCTTTTGCTGACGCAGGCCCCAAATCAACCTCAAATCCGAAGTCTTTTAGTGTGATTTCGGCCTTGCCTGTGAAGCCGCGTCTTACACCACCCCAAGGATCTGGACCGTGACCAACCTGTTCCACATCAATACTGATATCTTTGCTGATGCCTTTTAGAGTTAAGGTACCGACTAATACACCGTGGGTCGCATCTTTTGCTGCATAAGACTTACTGACAAATGTCGCTTTTGGGTGCTTTTGAACGTTAAAAAAATCACTGCTGCGTAAATGCTTATCACGCTCAGCATGGTTGCTGTCTAGGCTTGTTATATCGATAGTGACATTGGCTGATGCTTTCTCAGGCTGTTTCTCATCAAAACTGAAGCCACCCTCAAACTGATTAAAGCGGCCGTATAACCAACTATAGCCCAAATGCTGAATGCGAAACTGTACAAAAGCATGCGCGTCTTTGGTATCGATTTTATATTCAGCTGCATGGCTGATCGCTGCACCCATCATGACGAATGCTAAAAAAATTATTCTCAACATAAATTCACCTTTTTAAGCTATTGTTTTTCTAAATGGACCTACGACTGTTGTTACTACTTAACATTACACGGCAATAACATTTTTTTCAAACTATCATCTCTATTAATAAAGTGGTGCTTTAACGCAGCCAGCACATGCAGCGCCACTAAAGCAATGATCAACCATGCCATTACCTCATGCCATTGACCCAATAAATCCACTTTAGTTTCTAACTGCAAGGTCGCTGGCAATTCGAACAAACCAAAAACCGACACTGGCCTACCCTTTGCTGTGGTAATTAAATAACCACTGATTGGAATCAAAAACATTAAAAGATAGAGCACATACTGCATAGCCTTAGCTGCAAATCGTTCCCACGCTGCTAGGCTTTTTTCAAAAGCAGGCTGCGGATTGCTCAAACGCCAAATCATGCGCAGCACAAGTAACGCAAAAAACAATACCCCAAGACTACGGTGCAAGTTTGGCCCACGAACATACCAAGCATCATAGTAGCTTAGATCGACCATCCATATACCCAAGGCAAATACGCTGAACAACAGTATCGCCATGAGCCAGTGTAACACATAGGCAACAAGGCCATAAGCCGCTTGACTATTACGCAACATACTACACCCCTTTATCGTTTGGATATGGGCAGCATACAATAATTACGACGCATTTGTCACTAATCACGCAATAGGCTTTAAAGACCTGAAGGCCCGGATTGCCAAACACGTCGTAAACGACAAGATAACTGCCGCAAAATACGCACTAAACTCCATCGCTTGAGAAAATGCCGTTTGCACCACTGATAAAACATAAGGTGATAGGTCCACCGAGACAGCTCCGGCAACGTGTATGCCGCCGGCAAGCGTTGCCATGGCAGTGTATAGCTCATTCGCTGTTAATAATGCCGATAAATACGCGCCGATTTCTTGCTGATATACCCAACTGGCTAAACTACCAATAATAGCAACGCCTAATGCTATGCCTAGCTCGTTCGCCGTTTCAGATACCGCCGATGCGGTACTGGCCTTTTCTTCTGGCACCGAGCCAACAACTAAATCGGTTGTCATAATCATAATAGGCATGACGCCTACCCCCATGACAATAGCAGCAACACCTAAAAGCACGGCACTAGCTTGCATACCTGCCCAGACGACAAGCAAAAAACCCATAATGGCTAACAGCAAGCCGTAAGTTATCGGGTAGATAGGGCGCACCTTGGTAAATAGCAGCGGCACTATTTGCGCCACAATCACCTGCAGTATCGCGGCTGGCAGCATCACCAAAGCCGACTGCAGCGGGCTTAACATCACTACACCCTGTAAAAACTGATACACCATCAGCCAAAACCCCGACAAGGTCATAATAGTCAGCATGGATGTGGCCACTGCAGCACTAAATAATCGATTAGAAAACAAACTTAAATCTAAAAAAGGCTGTGCCAATAGTGTTTGCCTGCGTAAAAACACAAGCATCAAGCCAATGCCTGTCGTGCTCACCAGCAGTATATCCATCGATATACCATGCCTAACGATGTCTTTTAAGGCGTACACTAAAAACAACATAGCCAGCACTAATTGCAAAGCGCTGATGTAATCTATTGATGTGGCTTTCTCATCACGATATTCGGGTAATAAATAGACCCCCGCTATAATCAGAAAAACCATCACGGGAACGGCTAACAGAAACACAGAGCCCCACCAGTAATATTCCAGCAAAAAGCCGCCAACAATAGGGCCTATTGCCCCACCCACGATAAAGCCAGTCATCCAAACTGATATCGCACGTGTGCGCTCAGATTCCACTTGAAACATATTACGGATTAATGACAGCGTGGACGGCATCAAGGTTGCGCCAGCAATGCCGAGCAAGGCACGGGTAATGATTAACATCGTTGCACTTGTCGAAAATGCAGCAATAACTGAGGTAATGCCAAAAGCCACAGCACCGATAAGCAGCAAACGCCGCCTACCGACACTGTCACCTAAGCTACCCATAACAATGAGAAAGCCAGCAATCATAAAGCCGTAAATGTCGAGAATCCACAGTAGCTGCACGCTACTGGGCTGCAAAGCTTTACTTAAGTGTGGCACTGCCAAGTGCAGCACGGTCATATCCAGCGCAAGCAAAATAGTCGGTAAGACGAGCACGGCAAGACCTAGCCACTCTTTCTTGGTGGCAGCTTGTGGCGCAAACGATGCTACACTCGCGTCACTCAATAGGTGTAATACCTACAGCATGACGAATTTTTTCTATGCGCTCACGTGCAACCGCGCGAGCCTTGCTTGCGCCTTTTTGTAGGATTGCTTCAACCGCTGCACCATTATTCATGTAATCATTATAACGTTCGCGGGCTTCAAACAGCTCAGCGTCTATCAATGCATGCAGCTCTTTTTTAGCCTGCCCCCAAGCAATACCAGCAGCAAACTGATCGCGCATATATTGTACTTGCTCTTCATTAGCAAATGCTTTCCACACTTCAAAAACCGTTGAATCCGCCGTGTCTTTGGGCTGGCCAGGCTCTAATAGGTTAGTAACTATTTTATTCAAAGACTTTTGCAATTGCTTGGATGTTTGAAATAAAGGAATGGTATTACCATAACTTTTTGACATCTTACGACCATCCAAGCCTTTTAAAATAGCGCCTTCTTCACCCACTTGGGCTTCTGGCAAAACGAAATTTTCACCGTATAGATGATTAAAACGCTGAGCAATATCTCGCGCCATTTCAATATGCTGAACCTGATCACTACCGACAGGTATTTTTTGCCCATTGAAAAGTAATATATCGGCGGCCATTAACACCGGATAACAAAACAAGCCCATGGTCACGCCACGGTCAGGATCACTAGCGGCTGTTTGTTCGTTATCTTGTACCGCGGCTTTATAAGCATGCGCACGGTTCATCAAACCTTTAGAGGTAACACACGTTAGCAACCAATTCAGCTCGGCGATTTCAGGCACATCCGATTGCCGATAAAATACAGCATTATCCGTATCCAAGCCTAGGGCCAACCACGTTGCGGCTATTTCACGCGTGGATTGACGTATTTGTTCGGGATCTTGGCATTTTATCAGCGCATGATAATCTGCCAAAAAATAAAAAGATTCTATATTGGCATCTTTGCTTGCTGCTATCGCAGGACGAATTGCGCCAATATAATTGCCTAAATGGGGAGTGCCTGTGGTGGTGATACCGGTAAGGTAACGAACTTTACTCATTGTCTATGTATATCGCTTACAAAAGTTTACATTATAACCAAATGTGAAAAAAAAGCCGTAAACATGATGTATATTTAGCCAAGTCGTTTGACCCTCTATACGCAGTTGCTTAAGCTAATCGCAATTTTATTCCCTATACTTAACGGATTCAGCATGTCGAATTTCCAAACTCTTAGTGTTCAACACGATCAAAAAACTATACGCATCACTTTAAATAGGCCCGATGCGGCTAATGGCATTAATTTAGCGATGGCGAAAGAACTACTGCAAGTGGCCATCCTATGCGAGCAAAGCCCTGAATTACGCGCAGTATTGATCACCGCTAATGGCAAAATGTTCAGTGCGGGTGGCGATGTGAAGGCCTTTGCTGAGGCCGGTGATCGAGCAGCCACTGAAATACGTGAGCTAATGGTCTACCTGCATGCTGCAATAGCACAATTCGATCGTTTAGCTGCGCCCGTTATTATCGCAGTCAATGGCATGGCAGCCGGTGCCGGTTTTAGCTTAGCCTGTGCAGGCGATATTGTATTAGCCGCTGAAACAGCACGCTTTACCATGGCCTATACGGCTATTGGCCTATCACCTGATGGTGGCGCTACTTGGCATTTGCCACGTCTAGTCGGTATGCGCAGAGCGCAAGAGTTAATGCTTACTAACCGTAGACTCACAGCTGCAGAGGCATTGGACTGGGGCATTGTGTCACGTGTAGTGGCTGATGATGCCTTAGCGACAGAAGCTGACACCTTACTCGGTTTACTTGCTGATGGCCCTACCTGTGCTTATGCTGCGGTTAAGCGCCTGCTAAACACCAGCTTACAAAACGGTCTTGAAACCCAATTAGAACTGGAAGCGCAATCAATGGCTGCTTTAGTGAATAGCTATGACGGAAAAATCGGTATCTCTTCGTTTGTTAACAAACAAATACCCGAATTTACAGGACAAAAAATATCATCATCGCCTAGCCATGGCTAGGTAAATAAAGGTCGTAAAATAATGAAGAAACGCCAAGGCGAAGATGCTTATGCTTGGTTTCGCAGCAATCGCTTTTATAAAGTAAAAGACTATTGGTACTTTGCTACCCGTGAAGGGGTGGACTTTGGCCCTTTCAAGAGCCAAGCCGAAGCTGACGAAGCTTTAAAAAACTATATGCAAACGGAGGAGAACGAACAGGATAACTGCTTGAACTAACGTTTCTTGCCGTAGTTATCCACCAGCTCGCTTATCACTTGCCGCTGCTCTTCACTCAAGCCACTAGCGGCAATCTGCTGTTTGGTGGCAGTGCGCACACGCCAAGCAACCAACAAGCCCAAGAACAATAAAATCAGCGGCGCACCCCAAAGTAAAAAGGTGTACTTATCCAATGGCGGACGATACAACACAAAATTACCATAGCGCTGCACCATAAAGGCCAGTATTTCCTTATCATTCTCGCCCTCTAGCAACAACCTGTGTAGCTCTGCACGTAAATCCTGCGCAATAGGCGCATCGGAATCTGATAGGCTCTGATTTTGACATTTAGGGCAACGCAACTCGCCAATCATTGATTGATAGCGCTGTTTTTGTTGCTCGGTTTCAAACTCATAAACATCCACACTCGCCGTTACCGATAGCGAAGGAATAAGCAGAGCGACAAACAATACTAATCGTAACATTTTAGCGATCCTGAATACGTTGATAGATGGGTTCAATAGTCTGACTCCAAACGATTTCATCCACGACACCAACGTGCTTATAGCGAATAATACCTTGGCCATCGACCAAATACGTTTCCGGCGCACCATATACACCCAAATCCAAACCTAATTTGCCGTCCTCATCGAAAATCACCAATTGATAAGGATCGCCTAAGGTTTTCAGCCACTCTTCAGCCTTAGCTTCATCATCTTTGTAATTAAGCCCTAATACGCGCACACCTTGCTGTGAAAGCTGATTTAAATACGGATGCTCCACACGGCAGGATATACACCAAGTTGCCCAAACATTTAGCAAAAATGGCTCACCATTAACAATATCAGCTTTGCTGAGCGCCTCTAACTGATTATTCAGTGCTGGCAGCTCGAACTCTGGCATTGGCTTATCCAGCAAGGCTGAAGGCAAAGCATTTGGGTCATAACCTTCTTTTGTCAGCGTATAGACAAACACTGCCACTAATGAAAAAAATAGCAGCAGCGGGAAAAGCAGTTTTAAACGATTAGCCATGTTTGCGATACCGTTTATCAAGGATGGCGAATATACCGCCCAAAGCCATAAACAATGCGCCTAACCATATCCAGCGGATCATGGGCTTGTACTGCAAACGTAACGTCCAAGCGCCATTTTCCAGCGGTTCCCCTAGGGCAACAAATAGGTCACGTAATAGATGCGGATGAATCGCCGCTTCAGTCATGGTATTGCCCATTTGCGAAAAATAACGACGCTTTTCAGGGTACAAGTCAGTGACTTTCTTCTCGCCTTTATACACTGCTATATGCCCTTGATCGGCCATATAGTTAGGACCTTGCACAGACTTGGTACCATTAAACTGGAAGCGATAGGCTTCGATCACCACGCTATCACCAATTTCCATACGATTGTCTTGCTGTATGCCGTCGATGCTAACAATAACAATACCCACCGCACTAATCACCAAGCCCAAATGCGCTAACTGCATCCCATAGAAGGATAAGCTCAAACGTTTTAAGCCCGCTTTGAAGTTTTTGGCGTAGCGGGTTTTATGCCAGACATCATAAATCATTGATGACAACATCCAAGCCGCTAAGGCTAATGCTGCTATCGCTTCTGCAGTGATAGGAAAGCTATGTAAAAGAATAAAAAAGCCTAGCAAAACAACGGTAATTAGCAGTAAAGCCTTGAACAAACCGCGCAAATATTGCGGATTTGTTTTTTTCCAGTGCAGCAATACCCCTACAGGCATCAACAACATCAATAAAGCCATTAAAGGAATAAAAATGGTGTCAAAATACGGAGGCCCTACGGAATATTTACCCAGCTCCAGCAAGTCGGCAGCCATAGGGAATAAAGTCCCGACCAATACCGATACAGCCGCAACCACCAAGATGACATTATTGGCGAGTAAAAACATATCCTTGGATAGCCAAGAAAAACTACCGCGACTGACCACTGTAGGCGCACGCAAGGCAAATAGCGTTAATGAGCCACCCACGACAATACTGAGAAACGCCAGAATAAATAAACCCCGGCCTGGATCCGTGGCAAAAGCATGCACTGAAGTGAGCACACCCGAGCGCACCAAAAACGTGCCCAATAAGCTAAGCGCAAAGGTAAAAATGGCTAATAAGATAGCCCAGTTTTTAAATAGCCCGCGCTGCTCTGTCACCGCTAAGGAGTGAATCAAAGCCGTACCCATTAGCCAAGGCATAAATGAAGCGTTTTCAACCGGATCCCAAAACCACCAGCCGCCCCAACCTAACTCGTAATAGGCCCACCAGCTACCTAAGGCAATACCCAAGGTTAAGAACAACCAAGCGGCTACCGTCCATGGCCTTGTCCAACGTACCCAGGCGCTATCAAACTCACCACTCAGCAATGCAGCTACGGCAAAAGAAAACGCCACGGAAAAACCAACATAGCCCATATACAACATGGGGGGATGCATCACCATGCCTATGTCTTGTAGCAATGGGTTTAAATCTTTACCATCCAAGGGGATATTTGGCAGCAAGCGCTCGAAAGGGTTGGAGGTAAACAAACAAAATAATAAGAAGCCGACGCCTAGCATACCCATAATGGATAGCACTCTAGCGCGCATATCCACAGGGATTGAACGGCTTAGTAGCGCAACAGCAGCAGTCCAACCACTCAAGGTGAGTATCCACAGCAATAGCGAGCCTTCATGGCTACCCCAAACAGCTGTGAGCTTATATTGCAACGGCAGCTGAGCATTGGAATGCGTAGCAACCAGCGCGACGGAAAAATCATCTTGCAGAAATAATGCCGCTAATATCAGAAAAGATGCACTGACCAAAGCGAAGAAAACCACCGATAAAGGCACTGCACTCAGCATTAAACGCCTATCGTTTAAGTAAGCCCCCGTTAACGGCAATACCGCTAATAAGGAGCAAAATATCAGTGATAGAATCAGTAAAAAATGACCCAACTCGGCTAGCACAGTTTATTTCCCCTCTTGATTTATTTGCTTGTGCTGTTTTTCCAGTGTGTCACTCAGCTCAGGCGGCATATAGTTTTCATCGTGTTTCGCTAACACTTCATCAGCAATAAACACGCCATCATCTTGTAGCATGCCAGCAACTACAGCGCCTTCATTTTCTGCAAACATGGTCGGTAGAATACCAGTGTAGTTAACCGCTAAACTCGCGTGATAGTCGGTGATCACAAAGCTCACTGTTAGGCCATCTTCACTACGCTTCACCGAACCTTCTTTTACCATACCGCCTGCACGAATACGTTTGCCTGTTGGCACACCGCCCTCTGCAATTACTTGTGGTGAGTAGAATAGATTGAGGTTGTCACGTATCGCGTAGAAAAACAAACCTGCTGCAATACTGCTACCGATGACAATACTTAATACAATATATAAACGCTGCTTACGTTTTGGATTCATGTTGGACGTTCTCCTGCTCGAACAAACTGCGCTGTTTGATTGCTTTCAACAGCTTTTGTTTCTTACGTAAGGGATAAATAATTAAAGCCAATAAAGCCAAGAAGGTAATACCATAGCTAGACCAGACAAAAACACCGTGTCCAGCCATGTAGATCAAATCGCCAATACTATCAAAATACATTATTTGGCTAACTCCTGTATCCAACGCGTACGCTGCTCTCGCTGAACAATTTCGGCACGGGCATGCAGCATAATCAATACCGCATACAAAAGGTAAAAACCGACAATCATCAACAGTAATGGCCACAACATATCCGGATGAATGCTAGGCTTTGAAGTAAACTTAATCGTTGCAGGCTGGTGCAAGCTATACCACCAATCCACCGATTTATAAATGATGGGAATATTGACCGTGCCCACTAAGGCTAAAATAGCGGCCGCCTTGCTACCCAAATCCGCACGTTGATAGCTGCCAGCTAATGCCACAACACCCATATACAAAAAGAATAAAACCAACATCGAGGTGATACGCGCATCCCACACCCACCAAGCACCCCAAGTAGGCTTACCCCAAATCGCACCGGTAATTAAAGCGAGAAATGTCATCACTGCACCTATAGGCGCAGCAACACGTAAAACTATTTCAGCCATTTTCATGCGCCAGATAAGGTAAATGGCACCAGCAATTGCCATCGTGTAATAGCCTGCTAAGGCTAAAAATGCACTGGGCACATGGATATAGATAATGCGAAAGCTATTACCCTGCTTAAAATCCATAGGCGCAAAGGCCAAACCCCACACAGTCGCTGTGATAATAAGCGCTGCGCTTAACACCCCAAGCCACGGTAGTAGTGAAGAACTGATTTGATAAAACCAGCGTGGAGAGCCTAGCTTGTGGAAAAACTGCCACATAAGAAAACCTGCTCAGCAAAAAAATCGTAGGAATTATAGCGGATATTCGGCTATGCCGCATCCACATTGATTCTTAAGGCGGCCGTTATCGCTAAAGGAACAAGAACAATCGCCAGTAAGGACATGGCTGCCAAAATAGCTAGATAAGCTGTGCTGTCTTGCAATTGCGCAGCGGCTTGCACCGCCGCCGAGCCAAAAATTATCACCGGCACGTACAGCGGCAAGACAATTAAACTGAGCAAGACGCCACCATTGCGTACATTCACCGTCAAAGCAGCGCCTACAGCACCAATACACACCAAGCTTGCGCTACCTAGCAATAAACTTAAAAACAATACGCCCATGGCTTCACTGGGCAAATACAGCATCAAGGCTAATGCAGGCGACACAAGTGCGACAATAAAGCCGCTAGCTAGCCAATGCGCCATCAAACGCGCCATGATGATAAAATACGCGGGCTGCGGACTAAGTAAAATCAACGCCAAGCTACCATCATGAAAGTCTTCATCAAACACACCATCGGTTGCCCATAAACACGACAAAAGTGCGATAATCCACAATAAACCGGGTGCGGCAAGCGCAAGACTTGCGGGCGCAGGCCCTAAACCTAAAGGAAACAATAAAGCCACTAAGAAGCCAAACAGCAATGGATTGAGCACATCCATTTTACGCCTAGCCAATAAGGTGAGGTCGCGACGCAACATCTGCCAGCATGCTGAAACTAAGGACATTTCGCCCCCAACACAATGCTGCGATGCGGCATAGCTAACTGCAAAGCATGGTGAGTGGTCAAAATGACTGCCGTACCCTCAGATACCCGCTGGCAGATGATTTCTTCAAACTCGGCAACACCTTGCTTATCAATAGCTGTAAAGGGCTCATCCAGTATCCATAAGCGAGCTTTACTTAATAGCAAGCGCGCTAAAGCAACGCGTTGCTGCTGGCCTGCGGACAACTGGCCGCATAAATGATCGCGAAAGCGATAAAGCTGTAGCTGCTCTAGAACTTTTCGCTGCGCATCAGCAGAATCATCACAAGGGTATAAAGAACAAAACCAACGTAGGTTTTCAGCAATCGTTAAACCTTGCTTCACACCCTTAGCATGGCCCAGATAGCATAAATCGGCTTGGAACTGCTCTTTTACCGACTGAATGGCTTGGCCTTGCCAAAAAATCTCACCGCTATAATCGCTACTTAAACCCGCCAGCACTTTTAAAAGCGTGGACTTACCGCTGCCGTTTTCGCCACCGATTTGTAGCAGTTCACCACGGGCAATATGCAAGTCCAGTCGCTCAAATAAAGTACGGTAGCCGCGCTCGCAGCTTAAGTTTTGCGTACTTAGCAAAGCTTCTGACATGGTTTAGCCCGCGAACATACCTTTGAACATAAAGAAGAAAATAATGGATAGCGTAGCACCGGCCGGCAAAGTAATGATCCAAGTAGCAAAGATTGAACCCACCACCCGTAAATCAATCGCACCAATGCCGCGCGCCATGCCCACACCCAAGATAGCGCCAACTAGAGCATGGGTTGTGGATAGAGGGATACCAAAAGCTGATGCCATTACCACCGTACTCGATGCAGCAAGCTCTGCGGCAAAACCACGTGAAGGTGTTAGCTCAGTGATTTTCTTACCAATGGTAGCTATTACTTTATAGCCTAGCGTTAGCAAACCCGTTACTAAACCAATCGCACCTAACAATAAAACCCATGAAGGTACGGCTGTTTGCGCCGCTATTTTTCCACTGCCAACCACACCCACTATCGCAGCTAAAGGACCGACCGCATTGGATACATCGTTGGAACCGTGCGCAAAGGCCATAGCACAGGCACTAAATATCATTAAAACCGCAAACACTCGCTCAACATCGGCGAAGCGACTCGCTTTTTCATCACTGCTAGGTTTTACACGGGTTAACAAGAACTTACCAAACAATGCCACTGCGGTTGCAATGAGGACTGCAATAGCAATACTTTGCCAAGCTTCTAAATCAACACCGACATGCTTTAAGCCCTTCAACATAATCAGTAAAGAAACAAAAAAGCCGGCATAGAACATATAAAAAGGCACTAGCTTTTGTGCTTTAGCAAAAGGGTCGTCTGCGCTTAAAATAAACATTTGCACGCTTCTAAACAGCATAAAGGCAATAATCCCTGCCAAAGCCGGTGATAGCACCCAGCTCAAAGCAATGCCGCCAATTTTACCCCAATGCACCGAATCAACACCCACACCAACAGCAGCAAAACCAACAATTGCGCCTACGATAGTATGTGTAGTCGACACCGGCCAACCCTTTAAGCTAGCCAATAACAACCAAATACCGGTAGCTAGCATGGAGGCCAACATACCTAAAACCAACAGATCCGGCGATATCATAGAGGCATCTATCATGCCTTTACTGATCGTTGCAGTAACTTC
>SMEQ01000018.1_pt1 | contig 60402 bp, 59 predicted proteins | sample 2456281 | NCBI WGS metagenome assembly SMEQ01 (sample SAMN10132596, study PRJNA489261) | soil metagenome | isolation source: day1 antibiotic-loamy sand soil ammended with raw manure from dairy cow... | place: USA | collected 2015-04-01
TTATATAACGAAGGCTTGGATTCGATGGACTTTTCCACTATTGAGCAGCAGTGGCAAGTGAATGCTTTAGCGCCGTTAAAAGTGACTTATGCCTTATTGGGCAACTTAGAAAAAGGCAGTAAAATTGCTTTTACTAGCAGCCGTATGGCGTCCATTGAAGATAATACATCGGGCGCGTATTACGGTTATCGTATGTCTAAAGTGGCATTGAATGCGGCAGCTAAAAGTTTGGCTGTGGATTTGAAAGACCAAGGCATTAGCGTCGCTTTATTGCACCCAGGTTATGTATCGACACGTATGGTGGGCTTTAGCGGCCAGATCTCTGCTGAGGAATCCGCGAAGGGTTTAATTGCCCGCATCGATGGCTTGAACCTCGACACTAGCGGTAGCTTTTGGCATGCCGAAGGTGAAGCTTTACCTTGGTAAAATGAAAAAACCCGACTTAGGTACACTAGGTCGGGTTTGTTTTAGCTATGCTCTTTTAGCTGCGTAGCGTTTCCATCAAATCAATCATGAAGGCTGCGTCATCCTCACTCATTTCCTCCCATGCATTCAGGCCTAAATCCTTTAAAATCGACTGGCCTTTTTCTTCATCGTTCATACCCATTAGGATCTCGATTAATCGATCACGTTGCTCAGCCAATCTTGGCCCCACCATTAATGCATGATAGATAACGCTGATTTCACTGCTGGCAACAACACGCAGACGACTTTTTATCATATCGGATAGCTCATCATAGGCCTCTTTTAAAAAGAAACCTATATGTGCATTACCATTCATTACGTGTTTGGCAACAACAACAAAACTAATCACTTGCTCAGTTATGGTGTTTTCTTCATCTAAATCGGCCGGCTCTAGCATGCGCATACCAATCATATTGATGGCAGGATCGTTGGTAGTTGCTATGCAGGTGCTAGGCTTTAAATCTTCTATATTTTGAATATCGCTATCAACTGCGGTAACAATCACGCATTCATCGTTTTTGTTGGCAGGTTTTACTAAGGGTAAAAAACCGTATTCATTAACCAATAGTGCCGCATCAAAAGGGTTAGCGTAAATAAGATCAACTTTCTCTTCACGCACCGCATCACGCAGCTCGTCAAAATCATTATACAGTGCTAAATGTAGGCTAAGCCCTGTGGCTTTTTGAAAACAAGTATTAAACACATACCAGCTAGCTATCTTGTCCGGCTTAAAATCTGGGCTGACCGTAATATTATACTTCTGCATCTTTCATCTCCTTATATAGACGAATATGCTCTTCTATTTTTTTGCGCGAAGGCTTACGACGTACCGAGGTATAACCCACCAATTCGCCTTTGCGTAAGTTAGGCACTATCGTGGCATAGGTCCAGTAATAACCGCCGTCTTTGCGTAAGTTTTTTACATAGCCATGCCACTTATTGCCTGCTTGCAAGGTTTCCCATAAATCTTGATACGCCGCTTTTGGCATATCGGGGTGGCGTATAATGGTATGTGGCTGCCCCATGAGTTCTTCTTTATCATAACCAGACATATCAACAAAGGCTTTGTTGGCTTGGGTAATCACACCTTCTAAATCTGAAACCGAGACTATCAGCTTGCCCTCAGGAAAAGGGGTCTCAATGTCGGTTACGTAGACTTTGCGTTGTCCGCCGCCATACAAGTTAATGACTTGCTCTTGATATTCGCCGATGACATCAGCAGGGTTCATATCAACTGGTGTTTTTATATCCATTTTAAATTCCTCCGAAAAATTGAATGTAAGCCACAATCACTATATTAATCGGGCGATCTCTTCGGCAGCTCTTTTAACATCCAGAAAAATCAAACCTAATCGAGCTTTGGGTTTTGCAATAATGGTTAATACAGCTTCGCTGGAGGCATGTGTCATCAAAATATAGCCTTGATCACCTTTAATCAATACCTGTTCTAGCGTACCGCGCGCCAATTCCGCCGCACTTCTATCACCTAAAGCCAATAGCGCTGCACTCATTGCACCCACTCTGTCCTCGTCCATATCCGCTGGCAACATTGAAGCTATCATCAAACCGTCGGTTGAAATAACCGCTGAGGCTTCAATATCGGCTGAGGTGCCATTAAGCTCCCGCAGCACTGAACTAAACATTTCTGAACGCATTATCGCTCTCCTAGTTGTTTTATCTTTAAAGTAAATCAATAAACACTATTAATTGCTGTATCGAATCGCTAAGTAATTAATAATGCGAGTAAATTCTTGGCTGTTGAAGCGCGGCAAACCTTCAATAACCAATGAAAAACGTGTACGTGAAAAATACAATGGCCAAAAACCAATTTCACTATTGCCTGCGGCATCAACAACGCCGAAAGCGGCGCTTTTAATGCCAATATTATTGCGCAGCAAGGCTTGGTGTCTTTCGTGCACCTCATGCAAGCCTGCGCTGAGTGCCGATAACTCTTCTGCGCTTTCATGTGCATAGCCACTCATCGCCAAGTAAAGCCCTTGCTCATCGGCCAGTAAGGCCTTGCCCTGCTGAGATAGCTTTGCCAGCAAACCGGGCAATACATCTTCTAGCGGCCCTTGGTCGGCTTCTTCGGCTTGATCGAGCAATTGGATATAGCCTAACTGCTGCATGCGATAGAGTATTTGCATGGCGCTTTGCTCATCACTATGCAAATAACTCAAATGCTTTTGCTCAAATAAAGGGGTTTGTTTTTGTGCCAATAAAAACAATAAATACTTACATGGCCCATCTTTATCTGCTGATTGCACCGCATAAAAAGCACCTGCTGGCGTTGCATCTATATAGCTAGACGCATTAAGAGACATATCGCCGATAGTAACCGTCATGCGCTTTTATCCTGTGCTGTGCTAATGGAGTACAGCAACGCTTCTAACATGACCGATATATCGCGTTTTTTACGTGCATCCACTTCAAAAATAGGCACGCCTAACTTGGCATCTTTTCCATGGCTTTCCGCTGTTAGCCTAGCGAGTTCTGTTTGGTATTGCTTAAGCGTGGGGGTCGATTTGATATCCATGCCAGTAACACCGATAACCACGCCAGTATCGCTAATCAGCTGTTGGAAAGCTTTTAAGTAAAACGCTAAGTCGCCAAAAGGGTTATCTCGACGATTGTCTATCAATAGAATTAAGCCTAAACCACCTTCGGATAAAATCTCCCACATAAAGTCGAAGCGTTGCTGCCCAGGTGTGCCGTACAAATGCAAAATGTCACCGTTATCCAAATTAAGTATGCCGTAATCCATGGCAACGGTGGTTTCTGCCTTGCGAATCGCCGTCATATCACTCGCGGCTTCATTGGTGCTAATAGGTGGTTTATCGCTGATAGAAGCAATAGCCGTGGTTTTCCCTGAGCCAACTGGCCCTGCGAAAATGATTTTGTAACGATTCTTTTTCACAGCAACTCCTTAAGCTATTTTTAAGCTACGCAAAATATTAGCGAACAAGCTGTTTTTCGGCTTCCAATCCACTTTAATCGCGTCTTGGCTCTCCGCCTTAAACTCTACGTTATCGACAGTCTGTGCAGCACTGGCCACGGCGAATACGTAGCGTTGGGGAATTTTCAAGGTTTGCGCCACATCCATAGGGCTAAGATCGTAGCGTGTCCATAGCGCAGCTATTTGTAAGGCGTAAGGGGTAATTTGCCAGCGGGTAAAATTCGGCCAGTAGCGCAAACGCATTTTTCCAGTGGCTGTCAGAGGCTTGATCAGCCGCCCTCTTGCTGCCCACAAAGCCATCTGCCATAAGACTTGCTCGGTGCTGGGCATATGTTTAACAGGCACCGAGAATGTGCTGTTGTAGTCTAATGGATTCACGCGCACCGCTTTTAACTGCGGCATCACTTGCATCGGCATTACGCACAAGTGACGTAGATGGCGATTATTTAAATCAACGAAAACCTTATCGCCTTCAGGCAATACGGCAAAAGCTAAGGGTAAGCCCTCTATATAAACAACCATTTGCTTATCTTTGGCTAGCTTTATCGCTTGTTTTAACGAGTGCAGCAAGGTTTTATCTTCTGTGAACATCACTTGTTTATCAAAATCTTTATCGCTGGGCTGCATATCATTGCGTATACCACAGCATTCAGCGATCTCATCTTTTGATAAGGTTAAATTCGGCGAGAACTCATCACTGAAGCTGCGCTGATACCCTGCCTTCCCTTTGTTTGTCTTACTAGCAGGCGTCTCTACTGCTTTTATAGGGGGCTTTTCGGCCACTAGCTGCTCAACTTTAGCGGTGGGAGCAGGCTGTGTTTCTGCCTCTACTTCACTAGCGGGTGAATTGTATAAGCTTATTAAACGTAAAAAGGCTTTTTGTAAATCATTACTAACGACTGGTTTTTTCACCCAGATCGTTTTTGCCTTATTAGGATTTTCCATGGCTAACACTATTGCTGGACTAGCGGTTTTAGCACAATGCTCCTGCCACAACTTAACGCCAGCGGGATTATCGAAATCCACGATAAAAACATCGGCTATGCTCGCCGTGCTTAATTTCAGTAATTCGTTGGCTTGTTTACGAATAAAATACGCAAAAGTGGAAACATTCTTCTCACTCATACCTAAGAGGGCGACATTCAATATTTTTTGTTTCATTTTTTACTCCTAGCGTCCTTGCCTTTACAGTAAGGGCCAGTTATTTGGCAGTGGCAAATCATTTTCTATAAACCAATGTCGCACATCTTCCAAAGCCTGATCATTTCGCTGATGTTGATAAATAGCTAAGAGCTCATCAGCTATTTGTTGATCACTAGGCTGTTGCTGTAAGGCCAGCACAAGCAATTCGGCAGCTTGATCAATATCACCGTACTCCAATAATGAAACGGCTTGCTCATAAAACGACAATTCGGGCTGAACAGCAGACTGCTCAGATTTACTTATTATCGTATTCTTTCCTCTGTAGCTTTGCGTTAAAACAGAAAAACCCGCCTTAGTGACTACCGTATTAGCAGACAGACCGCCTAATAAATGCTGGTTCAGCCAGTCGACATCTTGTTCTGGCAGGCTATTCTTCGCCGCCGAGAGCATTCTGCGACGTAGAGGCAAGCCCTTGTCTCCAAGCACAATAAATAAATCCAATAAAGCGCCAAACAGCGCATCACGTGATGTAGCTTCCTCTGCCAACAAAGCAAAAATATACTGAACATGGCGACGTAAGTTATTCGGCTCACGCCTTAACATAAACTGTTGGTGCTGCAATAAAGTGGCTATATTTTCGCTAGCCACATGCAAACTACCGGCTACTTGCTCAGCAAAAACGGGATGCGGTAACTGGATTTGTAATAGACTATTCATGTGAATCACTTCGCACTAAGCTCGTTTTGCCGTCAAATCTAACGGATTGAATCGTGCAGTCAACATACAGAAACGTCATGACAGGAAAGCAAGCAATTGTTTGATTTACATCAAAAAACACAGCCTGCATAGGCTAAAATATAAGCGCTGATCCTTATTATTATTCTTCACCTTGCTAAAACAATAACGCGTAGTGATGCTAAAGGCAAGACGACTTAAGCGCCTTGCCTTGAACAGTTATTCGAACCTAGGGTAGCGTTTACTACAAAATGAAAGGAATAAGTACTTTGCGGTCTTTTGGGTAATCTTCAGGAAATTTTTCTTGATACCAGCGATGAATCTGAAAGGCGCGCGGTATTAAGTTGGCGGCACTGACCAGCAAAACAAATACGGCACCTAGGGACCAGGTAGCAATCGCAAAACCGATAAACGATAAAAGCTCGGTAAAGTAGCTAGGGTTGCTGACATACCGAAACAAGCCCCCTTGCGGTATACGATAAACCTTTTCGCCACGCTCAACTTCTTCTTTGCTGCGCAAATTACGAATAATGGCATCAGAATGCAGGTTCATGGTAAAACCAAAAGCATAGATTGCCATACCGATAATAAAACGCGGATCATAAAACCATGCAGGGGTTAAAAAGTCTGCCAAGTGGGAAATAAACACCGCGTTTAAATAACCATGCAAGCTTGTCACTAACCAACCAGCCAAGACTATCATTAGACTAAATGTGCCTTTAGCCCCTTTGGCTACGCGCATCAGTAGAGGGAAAATAAACCCTCGATTACCGTAATGAATCAGCCAAATAGCTAAGAAGAATAATGGCACCGCTTCAAAACGATTATCACCTTGAAAGTAAAAGTACACAAAGCTTAGCGTTGCGGGTAGCTCCATTAAGAACCAGCCCAAGCGAGGCGACAAGCTAAAGCCAAACTGATCCGATGCGAAGCGCCCATAAGGCGCAGGCATTAACAGCCCACCAATAACAATCAAGGCCACATAAACAAAAGCGCCGATAAGAATCGCGTTCCACGTGCTAGCAAGCAATAAAAATTCGTTCATATTAAACCCTATTGGCTGTTTTCATCGCGCCCCCTAGGGAGGCTAAAGTGGTGACATGGGAATGATAATCCAAGGCAATACTATGGTATTCCCCTTGGTAATCGAGCACCCAACTTGGGAAACCGCGCACGGGCATTTGCCTTGCAAGCTGAATGTTTTCTTCGAGGGTATTAGCCACTTTGTCGCTCGCCAAATCGGCTGCAAAGCGATCAAAGTCTAAGCCTAGCTCATCGGCCAACTGTAGCAAGGTATCCTCTTCGGACGGATTCATTGCACGCAAATAATACGCAGCCTGAATAGCATATATCATTGCTTGCTCGGCATTTTGTAGGCTAGCGGCAATTACCGCACGGCAAGCCGGCCAAGTCGCTCGACGGGGGCTGCAGGCCTTCCAAAAGGCATGGTTAAACTGTGTACCGGTTTGCTCTTCGATAGTACGCCAAATTCCCTGTAATTGTTGTTGCTGCTCAATCGGCATGGGCTGATCGGTGTCAGGCGCTAGGCCACCGAGCAACTTAACAATGCTAACACCATGGTTTTGCAAGCCGCGCTCGACCTGCGCGAGTATCGGTCGATAAGCCCAACACCAGCTACACATAGGATCATGCACATAGTACAGCGTAGCTTGCTTATTCATACGTGCACAAATACGCTGTATCAATCGCTACCTGCAATTGAAAACGTTGATTAGCCGCTACCGTGAAACTTTCGCCGACATTAAACACCTGCCATGCCTGCGCCCCGGATAACTTCACCGTTAATACGCCACTAACAACTGTCATTACTTCTTTTTGGCTAGTGGAGAATTCGTAATCGCCGGGCTGCATAACACCCACGGTAGCGGGCAAGGTGATACTTTTAAAATCAATGGATTTTACCCTGCCATCAAAATATTCATTCGTTGTTAACATGGCTTTCCCCTCAAAAAATAGTGGCGTAGATTACGGTAAAATCTACAGCCTATAAAGCCTTGTTACTGGCTCGATTAATTTGCAAATACACTCAAGCCGTAGCTAAGTAGTTTTTGTGGTAAAACAGCATCTAATTGCTCAATATCATCATCACTGACATCAATAAAGCGTAGTCCATTGGCACGATAAAACGCTTGTTTATCCATTTTATCCATTAATGAGCCCGTGCTCGGGTCTATCCCCCAGTAATCGATAAATATTTTGCGTGCTGGTAAAAAAAAGGTGCACATGTAATGGCTACCCGGCACCGGATGCTGCCAAGCGCGTACTATTTGATGCAAATAAAGCCAGTTATTTAAGCGCTGCTGAGCGGCGTTATCGACGATCAAACCATCTAAGCACGGGCCGCGCTTTTTGCCCTTGGTATTTGCTATAACAGCTTCTAACAAACTATTGTGCTGTATATCCAAAGGCCATAGTACAAAAAATCCGTGCTTACCCGTGCGTTGCATGCCACCTTGTTTTTTGCCTAAATCCGTTATCATCCAGCCGTTTTGTTCTTTATCTAACCAGCCCAGCTCGGCAAACAAACTATTCATACAGTAGCCACTGAGCTGGTTTAATTCACCGAGTTTGCTGGCCGACAGGTAATCCCGCCCGCCGTTACACAATAAAGGATGCTCCACTAGACGGATTGGCCAAACAATATAGCGGCCAAATTGCTCACTTTGCTGATAACGTCCGCCTTCAACTATGCCATGGTCGGTTAATTGCCATTGATTAGCATCACGCACTATCCAGCCACTATCGCAGAGCAAGCGAAAAAGCACCGCTACTTCAACTTTTAGCATACTGGCTAAGCGGCTAGTTGATACTTCTTGCTGTTCGGCCATAAAAGCACCCGTCTCCCTAGCGAATATAAAAGCGCTGAAGCTAGCTTCGGCGCTATTTGAAGTCAATCACAAATAGACAATAAAGCAACTAGCTGCTAATGTTCAGCACTACTTTGACTATCAATCTGTATGTTAATAATACTATGAAACGCCTTATATCTCTCGGTTTTCCCAGCGCATTGCTGACATTGTTTCTCGCCACACCCGCACTCGCACTGTTCACCAGTGTGCCAGTAACAGAGGTGACCGAAACGCAAGCCTACCAATACGATGTTATCGTTCGTAGCCAGCCGGGCGACAGCCTTGAGTTAAAGCTGATCGACGGCCCTAAGGGCATGACGCTCAATAGCGTTAACAGCCTCCGCTGGCAAACCGGCTACAATGATGCTGGCGTTTATCCCATTCTTTTGGAGGTGTCTGATGGGCATAATACCCAGCAACAAGCTTACGAACTAACGGTACACAATAAAAACCAGGCGCCTATTATTACATCCTCCGCGATAAACACGATCCATGAAAACGATTTATTTAGCTATACAGTAAAAGCCACCGATGCTGATAACGACAAGTTACGTATTGAGTTTTTGGATACACCTAAGCAAATACAAGTCAGTGGCGACACATTAACTTGGCAGACTGACTACCAAAGCGCTAGTGAGTACCCATTGCATATTCGTGTGCGCGATAACGAAACATACACCGATCAGATCTTTGTCTTAACCGTAAAAAATGTTAACCGCCCACCTGTGTTTGCTGCTGTCGATGAGGCGAGCTTACGCGGTAAAGAAGATCAGCCATGGCAATTAGCTATTGCAGTTAGCGACCCCGATGGAGACAAAATTTCTCTATCGTTAAACAATGCGCCTGAAGGCATGACGTTAGAAGCTAATACCTTACGCTGGCGCCCTAGCTTTCAGCAAGCAGGCGGCTATACCGTACAAGTTATAGCGAATGATGGCCAAGATAAAACCACGCTCAAGCTGCCCATCAGCATAGAGAACGTTAACCGTTTACCTGAATTTATTAGCCAGCCCACAACCACTATCACTGAAACGCAACTGTATCGTTATGATATACGTGCTTATGATCCCGACGAAACGCCGTTGCATTACCGTTTATTAGCAGCACCAGAAGGCATGTCAATTAACAGCCAGAATCAGCTGCTATGGCAAACCGGTTATGAAGATGCCGGCCAATACGACGTACAAATTGAAGTGTCTGATGGGGAGGCCAGCATAGAACAAAGTTTTAGTCTCACCGTTATCAATAAAAACCGCCCCGTTGACATCGTTTCACAGCCGGTGACGCAAATAAATGAAGCCGAACTGTTTAGCTATACATTCCAAGCTGTAGACCCTGACGGCGATGATATTACTATCGATTATGCCACCCTACCTGGGCAAGTGACACGCGAAGGCAATGTCATCAGCTGGCAAACTGACTATAAAAGCGCGGGTAAATACCCCTTTTTAATTCGCGCCAGCGATGCTGAATCAACAACGGAACAATCGTTCGTTTTAGAGGTTGTCAACGTTAACCATAAGCCCGTTATTAGCAGCAAGCCCAGCCTCAATGCCATTGAAGCTGTGGCCTATCAGTATACGATTAAAGCAACGGATGCAGACGGTGAGCCCTTAACGTTTACGCTAGTCACCGCCCCTGAGGGCATGAAGATACGCGATAATATTGTTTCTTGGGTGCCAAACTTTGATCAAGCGGGTAAGCACCCTATCGTTATTGCTGTTAGTGATGGCATTGATACCGTAACTCAGACGTTCACCATCAATGTGACTGATACCAACCGTGAGCCGACACTGATGGACATTGATAATCAAACGGTAATCGCCGGCGAGACCTTCCGCTATCAACTTGAAGCAACGGATGTTGATGGCGATGAAGTTAGTATTAGCCTGCTACGCGCGCCCTCAGCTGCACGCTTGAATAGACACGCCGTATTAAGCTGGCGCACTAAAACAAACGATATTGGCGAGCATATTTTTATTATTGTCGCTTCCGATGGTGACTTAGAGTCTCGCAAGCACTTCCGCTTAAACGTCATAGAAAAGCCAAGCGAGCCCTAGCGCTTACCACTCTGGTGAACAGCTATAAAAATGCCGGGACTTGCCCGGCATTTTTAATTGTACTAACCGCTAAGAACTACTGCTCTCTAGCAATCGCCCGATAAGCGATATCCGTTCGATAGTAAGCATCCTTCCACTGAATTTGCTTCACATTTTCATAAGCCAAGGCTTGCGCCTCGGTAACCGTATCACCCAGCGCTGTAACGCATAACACTCGGCCACCATTGGTCAATACTTGACCACGCTCATCTAAAGCTGTGCCGGCTTGGAATACCTTGCTATCACTATTACCGGCAGGTATGCCGGTAATCACGTCACCTTTGCGATAGTCACTAGGGTAGCCACCGGCTGCCATGACTACACCGACTGCTGCACGGGGATCCCATTGCGCGGTTTTACCCGCTAGCTCCTGCTTACAAGCGGCTAGGCAGAGTTCGATAATGTCGCTTTGCATGCGCATTAAGATAGGCTGGGTTTCTGGATCACCAAAGCGGCAGTTGAATTCCAATACTTTAGGAATTGCCTCCTCACCTATCATTAAGCCTGCATATAAAAAGCCGCGGTAATGAATACCTTCAGCCTTCATACCCTCAACGGTCGGCATAATTACTTCTTTCATGACGATATCATGCAGCGCATCAGTTACCACAGGCGCTGGGGAATATGCACCCATGCCTCCGGTATTAGGACCTTTATCGCCATCATCGCGCGCTTTGTGATCTTGCGAGCTAGCAAAGGGCAATACATCGGTGCCATCGACCATAACAATAAAGCTGGCTTCTTCACCGTGTAAGAACTCTTCAACCACCACACGATGACCGGCATCACCAAAGGCATTGCCTTGTAGCATATCCTTAACTGCCGCAATGGCTTCAGCCACAGTCTCTGCCAAAATAACGCCTTTACCCGCAGCTAAACCATCGGCTTTAACAACAATAGGTGCGCCTTTCTCTTCGATGTAAGCGATCGCCTTATCAATATCGGTAAAGTTTGCATAATCGGCTGTAGGGATTTTATATTTCGCTAAAAAATCCTTACTGAAGGCTTTAGAGCCTTCTAACTGCGCAGCCGCTTTACTCGGGCCAAAGCACAATAAACCTTGCGCTTCGAAATAATCAACAATGCCGGCAACCAAGGGCACTTCTGGTCCAATAAGTGTAAGTCCGACATTATTATTTTTAGCAAAATCTGCTAAAGCAGCGAAATCCAATACATCAATATTAAGATTCTCCACCTTTTTTTCTAAGGCCGTACCCGCATTACCCGGCGCTACATAAACTTGCTCTACCAAAGGGCTTTGTACGGCTTTCCACGCTAAGGCGTGCTCACGCCCGCCATTACCTACAATCAGTACGTTCATCATCTATTCCTGTATTAGTGACGGAAGTGGCGAATACCGGTAAACACCATTGCCATACCGTGCTCATCAGCTGCTTGAATCACTTCATCATCGCGGATAGAGCCACCTGGCTGAATCACGCAACTAATGCCGAATTCTGCAGCATTGTCGATACCGTCGCGAAAGGGGAAGAAGGCATCGGAAGCCATTACTGCGCCTTTGGTTGCTAATCCGGCATGCTCAGCTTTAATTGCGGCAATGCGTGCGGAATTAATACGACTCATTTGGCCAGCGCCAACACCAACTGTCTGGCCATTTTTAGCAAAGACAATGGCATTGGATTTGACCATTTTTGCGACTTTCCAGGTGAAAAGTAAGTCAGCTATTTCTTCTTGCGTAGGCTGGCGCTTAGTGACGATGGTTAAATCCGCCGCTGTCACCACCGCTAAATCACGATCTTGTACCAATAGGCCACCGTTAACACGCTTATAATCTTTACCTGCGACACCATCCTGCCATTGACCGCAGCTTAACAGGCGCACGTTTTTCTTCGCGGTAACAATATCTTGCGCTGCTTGGCTAACGCTAGGGGCAATAATGACCTCAACGAATTGCTTCTCACAAATCAAGGCCGCTGTTTTCGCATCCAGCTCACGGTTAAAAGCGATAATGCCACCGAAAGCCGATTCCGGATCCGTTGCAAACGCTTGTAAATAGGCTTGCTCAATACTGGCTGCAACGGCTACACCACAAGGGTTAGCGTGCTTTACAATGACACAGGCTGGCTCTGCAAATTGCTTAACGGTTTCCAGTGCTGCATCGGTATCGGCGATATTATTGTAAGACAGCTCTTTACCTTGTAACTGTGTGGCGGTAGCAATAGAGCCTTGTTGCGTTTGCTTTTCAATATAAAAGGCGCTGCGCTGGTGAGAGTTTTCACCGTAGCGTAAATCTTGTACTTTATGGAATTGACTATTGAAGGTGCGCGGGAAGTCTTCGCTACCGCCGTCCACTTTCGTGCCAAAGTAGTTAGCAATCGCACCATCGTAAGCGGCAGTATGCTCATAGGCTTTGATGGCTAAATCAAAACGTGTTTTGAAGGAGGTGCAGCCTTGGTTTTCTTTCATCTCAGCCAATACGCGCTCGTAATCGCTAGCATTAACCACAACGTTAACAAAAGCGTGGTTTTTAGCCGCCGAACGTAGCATGGTTGGCCCACCAATATCGATATTTTCCACCGCATCCGCTAGACTGCAATCGGGCTTGGCTACTGTATTTTCAAACGGGTATAAGTTAACAACCACCATATCGATCGCTTCTATACCGTGCTCGGCCATTACTGCATCATCTTGGCCACGGCGCGCTAGGATACCGCCATGCACTTTTGGATGTAGGGTTTTTACCCGGCCATCCATCATTTCAGGAAAACCGGTATATTCAGAGACTTCCGTCACTGCTAAACCCTGCTCACATAATAAACGGTAGGTTCCGCCTGTGGATAATAGCTGCACACCTATAGCGTGTAATTGCTTGGCGAAATCAACAATGCCTGCTTTGTCTGACACACTTAGCAGTGCGCGACGAACGGGTAATAAATCTGACATGAACTTGCTCCGGTCTTCGAAAAATGGCTTATAGCATATTGTACTGTTTTAACTTTTTACGCAGTGTGCCGCGATTTAAACCCAGCATAACTGCTGCGCGCGTCTGATTTTTTCGTGTGTACTTCATAATCGCCTGCAGTAAAGGCTCTTCGACTTCAGCCAGTACCATGTCATAGACATCACTGACATCTTGGCCGTCTAAATGCACCAAATAGTTTTGCATGGCTATGGCAACGCTTTCACGTATGGTTTGCGCATTGGCAACCGACGTTTGGGTAAACTGTTCTTTTAGCGGCTTGGCTGAGTTTGTTTCAGTAACCAGCGTTAGAGGGGGTGTCGCTTGAGGGTTCATGCAGCTTTTCCTTTAGTAAAATTTTCACACAAACTATCGACAAACTGTAGTTGTGTTGTAGCGTCAGTGATTTGGTTAAATTGCGCCCGATAATGTGATAACTGTAAGTGCTCTAAATACGCTTGCATGTGTTTACGAACAAAGCCTAGACCTTTACGCTCACCATAAAATTGATGCAGCGCTTGTATATGCTCGCGCATGACTTGCAGCTTTTGTTGCACCGATGGTTCTTCAGCCGTAGCACCTTGCAATGCCGCGGCTATCTGCTGTATTAGCCAAGGCCTACCTTGTACAGTACGGCCCACCATCAAAGCATCCGCTTGGGTATAAGCCTTCACCCATAGTGCTTTTTCCACACTATCGATATCGCCATTAGCAATCACTGGAATGCTAATGCGACTTTTTACCTCGGCAATGGTTTCGTATTCGATCTCACCGTAAAAACGACAAGCACGTGTTCGACCGTGAATCGCTAGGGCTTGGATGCCTGCTTGCTCAGCAATAGTGGCAATTGTTACCGCATTGCGGTGTTCCAAATCCCAGCCGGTACGTATTTTTAGTGTAACAGGGACAGTAACAGCTGCAACTACCGCTTGTAGAATCTGCGCCACTAGCAGTTCGTCTTTCATTAACGCTGATCCTGCCACTTTTTTGCACACTTTTTTTGCCGGGCAACCCATATTGATGTCAATAATTTCAGCACCATAAAGTACTGCTTGGCGTGCCGATTCGGCCATCAGCGCAACATCACCACCTACAATTTGTATGCTATGCGGCACCTGCATTTGCTCAGGCTTTGCTAGTCGCAAACGGGATTTATCACTCTCCCAATGTGCGCTATTGGCGATGAGCATTTCGGAGGTTGTTAAACCCGCGCCCCAGTCTTGGCAAATTAATCGCCACGGTGCGTCTGTAACACCTGCCATAGGGGCAAGCAAAACGTCGCTGGGCAAACTATGATGGGCGATGGTAAGCACGTTGAGCAAAAAATCATCAATTATCAGGGCTGCGTATGATACTCGCTTGCCCTGCTTGATGGTAGCCTTGAAAGCGCGCTTTTTCTATGAAAAGCTTCGCTAGAGACTAAAATGGAGGGTTTATTACGGTTTTATTATTATTCACTGTAACGTAGCTGCACCCAATAGCCACTCGCTTGACTGCCCGGATCATTTAACTCTAGGGCTAAATGAATCGGCTGCTGGCTAGGCATTAATTGCGCATAACGTAGCTCGCCGCGCAAATAATCATCTGGCAAAAATTGCCGAGCAGCTACGACTTCACCTTGGATATCCGTAAAAAATAGCTCCACATTGGGAAAAGGCTGCTTTTTATCCGCCTGATTAATAATGATGGCATCAACCATTAATGCATGCGCATAGTGTGGATGCGATTTTACCGTTAGCTGACTGGTGCGTATGTCGGCAACACTGTATGCATCAGGTAAGGTGCAATCGAGATACTGGCAAATCGTGGCATAGCTATCACGCCATTGCGCTGTACGCGCCAAGCTATCAAACTGAAAATATAATAGCTGCGCTGCAAGACCGACAATGGCAAATATAGCCAGAAAACCGAAAGCAAGGTTTAGCAACAGCGATTTACGACCGGCCAAAGCAAACTCTAGGGGTTCTGTCTGTATTCTGCCGCGTAAATCATCTTTCGTGAAGGCGCCAAGCGCTTCTTCTTCATCTTCGGTTAGCTCTAGAGAGATATCCAAACCTTCTAAATCTACTGCAAAAGGATCTTCATCTAGACTGTCTGTGTCATCGGCTTGCTCTGTTGCTGATTGCTTAGTTTTGCTATCACTGTCGTTTTCTTCTAATAATAATTCCGCCCAAGACTCATCCTCGCTTAAGGCTTGAACGCTATCGCCATCGTCATAGAGGTCATTATCGCGCAGCACCTGGTCAAACTCGGGGCTAAATTCCATTTTGCTTTCTTCAGGCTTTTTGTAGGGTGCTTGCTCGTCTAATCCATCATCAAAATCATCCAACCCATCATCAATCAGCTCGTCGTCAAAACCACCTAATAGCTTATCGTCATCTTCATTCACAAATGAAGATCGCTGCGGTTTACTCATCGTTGTTGGAGGTTTCTCAGCTGCAGCCGTAGGCGGCGCGGCTCTTACCGGTGCAGGTGAAGCCTGAAAAACTGTCATACATGCGCCGCAACGTACTTTTCCGCCAGCAACAGCGAGCTGTTCAGGCGTTAGCTTGTATTGTGCATGGCATTCTGGGCAACTGGTGATAATGTCTGGCATAGGCTGATCCATCAATGAACAGTTCGGCTAATTGTTTTCTTGCTTAGTCAGAGTGTTAGCATCCAAAAAAGCGTGTTGTTGGTAAATTTAATGCTTTTTTATACCATATAAACACAACCATTGCTCTTGCTGATGCGCTTGTGTGAACTCGATATCAGTATAGGCGGCAATTAAGTTTTCTTTCTGCTCAACCAATAAACCAGACAGTACCAATTGCCCGCCCGGTTTTAGCATTGCCATAATAGGTGTTGCTAACTCGACCAACGGCCCTGCTAAAATATTTGCTAGCACGATATCCGCCTGCATATTCTCAGGCATGTCTTGGGGCAAATAGACAGCCAATCGCGCCTTCTCTATACGGTTTCGCTCTGCATTATCTGCCGTTGCGCTAATGGCTTGCGGGTCAATATCCACGCCCACCGCTGATTGTGCACCTAATAATAAAGCCGCAATGGCTAAAATACCGGAGCCACAGCCATAATCGATCACGGTTTTATCATTGCAATCGATGGCGTCCAATTGCTGCAAGCACATTGCCGTGGTGGGATGTGTACCTGTACCAAAAGCTAAGCCTGGGTCTAACAACAGATTAACTGCCTGCGGATCCGGTGGCGCGCACCAGCTTGGGCATATCCACAAACGCTTACCCATCTGCATGGGCTGATAGCTATCCATCCACTCTCTTACCCAGTCTTTATCTTCTAAGATTTCAACTTTATGCGGCGGTAGCGCCTCACCATATAGCTGCTGGCACAGTGCAAGGGTTTGTTTTACATCGACATCGGCCTCAAACAGTGCAGTTAGCACTAACTGATCCCACAAAGGCGTTTGGTATAAACCGGGCTCCAAAATGGGCTGATCGGCAGCATCTTGATAAGTTAATGATAATGCACCGCCGCCCATCAAGGCTTCTTCCAGTGCTTGCTGTGAATCTAAGTTGCTAGTAAAGCGTATTTGTATCCAACTCATATAGAGGCCCAAAAGAAATCAGGCCGCCATTGGCAGCCTGATTAATAAACAACACGACGTAAACCCTGCCTTATTGGGCTAGCTTTTTCTCTAGGTAGTGAATATTCACACCACCTTTGGCAAAAGCTGGATCACGCACTAGATCGCGATGCAAAGCTGCATTCGTACGAATACCATCAATAACCAGCTCATCAAGCGCATTACGCATACGGTTTAACGCTTCTTCGCGTGTATCACCGTGAGTGATAATTTTACCGATCAATGAGTCGTAATTCGGTGGCACGCAATAACCACTGTAAATATGCGAATCCACACGAACACCCATACCACCTGGCGCATGATAATGGGTGATTTTACCCGGACATGGCATAAAGGTCTTTGAATCTTCAGCGTTGATACGACATTCAAAAGAGTGGCCTCTTATTACCACATCCGACTGCTTAATCGTTAGCGGCATACCTGAGGCAATTTTTAGCTGCTCTTTAATAATGTCGACACCCGTCACCATCTCAGACACAGGATGCTCTACCTGAATACGCGTATTCATTTCGATAAAGTAAAAGGCACCGTCTTCATAGAGAAACTCAAAAGTCCCTGCGCCTTCATAACCTAAATCGATACAGGCTTTAACACAGGCATCAAATACTGGCTGTTTTACATCATCGGGAATACCTGGCGCTGGCGCTTCTTCCATCACTTTTTGGTGACGACGCTGCAAGGAACAGTCTCTATCGCCTAGGTGAATGGCATTACCTTTACCATCAGACAGCACTTGTATTTCCACGTGACGTGGGTTCTCCAAGTACTTCTCCATGTAAACCGTGCCATCACCAAAAGCCGCTTTAGCTTCTGATTGCGTAACATGAATAGCATTCAACAAATGGCCTTCAGTATGCACAACGCGCATACCGCGACCACCGCCACCAGCAGATGCTTTAACAATGACTGGGTAACCGATTTCACGCGCGACTTTTAAAGTGCGATCGGTATCTTCCGTCAAGGGGCCATTAGAACCCGGCACGGTAGGCACGCCAATCTTACGCATCGCTGCGATAGCGGCAACCTTATCACCCATAGTGCGCAACACATCCGAGCTAGGGCCGATAAACTTGAAACCACTTTGCTCAAGTTGTTCAGCAAAATTGGCGTTCTCCGCCAAAAAACCATAACCAGGATGCACAGCAACCGCATCGGTTACTTCACAAGCTGCGATAATGGCCGGTATATGCAAATAACTTAACGTTGATGAAGCAGGGCCTATACAAACGGATTCATCCGCTAAGCGTACATGCATCAAATCTTTATCAACCGTGGAATGAACAGCAACCGTTTTGATGCCTAGCTCTTTACATGCACGTAATACACGTAAGGCTATTTCACCACGGTTGGCTATAAGTACTTTTTTTAACATGATCAGCTCCGTTATATTAAACGATAGTGATCATTGGCTGATCAAATTCTAGGGGTTGGCCATCTTCAACCAGTATGGCTTCAATCACACCCGATTTTTCGGCTTCAATTTGGTTCATCATTTTCATCGCTTCAACGATGCATAATACATCACCAACCTTAACGTGCTGACCGACTTCTATAAAAGCAGGTGAGCTGGGTGATGGTGAACGATAAAAAGTACCTACCATCGGCGAACGTGCAACATACGCATTGCTCGCACAAGCTGGCTCTGGGTCACACGCTGTTGCTGTCGCAGCTGCAACGGGTGCTGCCGCTGCAGGCGCTTGAACAACTTGTTGCTGTGGCATCATTTGCGTATACATACCTTTTTGGCTGTTACGACTGATACGAACAGACTCTTCGCCTTCAACAATTTCTAACTCGTCGATATTAGACTCTTCTAATAACTCGATTAATTTTTTTACTTTACGTATATCCATGGTGCTTACTCTTTTTTAGTTTAGATAAATGATTATTGCTGAAGGCGCGCAATTGCTGCTTGCAAAGCCAAGCTATAGCCTTGCGCTGCAAAGCCGCAAATCACACCTTGCGCAATATCTGAAAAATAGGAATGCTGACGAAACGTCTCTCGTTTAAACACATTGGATAAGTGTACTTCGAAAAACGGAATATTGACGGCTAATAAAGCATCACGCAACGCAACACTGGTGTGCGTAAAGGCTGCCGGATTAATAATTATAAAGCGGGTGTTATTCACTAAGGCCTGATGAATGGCATCAATCAGCGTATGTTCTGCATTACTCTGCAGCGCCGTCAAACTATAACCTGCAGCCTTCGCTTGCTGCTCTAGTTTAGCATTGATGCTTTCTAGTGTTTCGGCCCCGTATACGCCAGGCTCGCGAACGCCCAACATATTGAGGTTTGGCCCGTGCAACACAAGCAGGTCAGACATAAAAGAACCTTGATAAATAACAAGGCCTCATTTTGCACAATGCTCGCTAAGCTGTCTACAGTTTGCTGTTGAAATATGAAAAATCAGCGAAATTTGACACATTTCCAACTATAGACGCTCTGTCGGCAATGCCAACGTACAGCCAATAGCGAAACAAAAACTTACCACAATTTACGCTATCTAGCCGTCAAATCAAAAGAAACAGCGGCATAATCCCACCTTTACGCAAAAACATCAGTAGTAAGCGTACACTCACTTACATGCTTTTTATCGCATCGCGCACAATACCCTTGGTGAGCAATTGCGGCAGTATCTGTGGCGGTGCGCCTACCTCTGCTGAGAAAAGCAAATACAAGGGAATTCCACTGCGCTGGTAACGTGTTAACAAAGCCGTGATTTCTTCATCATAGTTCGTCCAATCACCCACCATATAGATAATACCCGCCTCGGCAAAAGCTTGTTGGATATCATCCGTATGCAATGTTGTTTTCTCATTAGCAATACAAGTGATGCACCAATCGGCCGTTAAATCGATAAACACGGGCTGGCCCTCGCTACGCAACTGCGCCAAAGCTTGCTCGCTAAACGGGGTAAAAGCCGAAGACTTTTGTCTATCAGACGTTTCAAGGTAACTAGAGAACAACAAACCCAATGCCAACACTAAGGAGAGCGCAGCAATAATACGGCTAAACAAACCGCCCCGTGCACACCAGTAGGCAAAAGCCAACAATAAGCAACCCAGCAAAACCACTGCCATCGCCAAGGTGCCAGCTTGATTACCTAAAACCCACAGCAACCAAATTGCCGTTAAGACTAATGGAAAGGCAAAAAACTGCTTTAAGCGCTCCATCCATAATCCCGGCTTAGGCAATATTTTTGCCCATTGTGGAATACTGCTTAATAAGGTTAAAGGCATTGCCATACCCAAACCTAAGGCAGCAAAGACCAATAAAGCGACAAAAGCCGATTGCGACACTGCAAAGCCCAAAGCCGCACCCATAAACGGCGCTGTACAAGGACTGGCCACCACTACTGCTAGCACACCGGTAAAAAAAGCTGAGGATAAACCCTTGCCCTGGGTGAGCGATTGCCCCACTGCCATAACACTTTGCCCCAGCTGAACCAAACCGGCCATGCCTGCAGCTAAGACAAAAAATAAATACACTAAAATAGCGACGAACCACGGGCTCTGTAGCTGAAAGCCCCAGCCAATCGCGCTGCCTGCAGAGCGTAAGCCCAACATTACCCCAGCCACGGCCATAAAGCTTAACACCACGCCAAGCATATAAACCAAGCCGTGCATACGCCTTGTGTGCGCATCATATTGTTGCGTCAATTGTAAAAGCTTAATGCTCAAGATAGGAAAAACGCAGGGCATCAAATTAAGAATCAAACCACCAACAAAGGCGCTGAACAAAATAAACAATAAACTGGAGGGAAATTGAACACTATCACCCCCTTGAACGGCATCACTGAACGCTCGAGACTGCACAGCACTACTAGGCTTATCGACCTGTTTCACGGTTAACGCGTCAGGATCGACTTCAAAGTACAGATGATAAGGCGGGTAACACAGTCCCGCATCCGCACAACCTTGGGAGCTAGCTTTTAAAATAGCTGTTTTATCAGGCAACGGTAAGTGCAAGACAACTTGCTGATAGTAAGCAACGATATCACCAAAATACTCATCGTAACGCTCTACGCCTGCCGGCAAATCAACACTAACACTCGCTTTTGAGCCATCCTCATAAAGCCATTGATGAGCAAAGCCATGCTGATATAAATAATAACTATCCGCTAACTGCCATACCAACGTCAGCTTATCGCTATTTAGCTCGGTATGCAGCTGATAGGCTTGCTCAACCGGCAAAAAATCTTGCTGTTGGCTAAATAAATTTACTTGTGCGACTGCGTGCAAAGAAAACAAGACACCTAGCAATAGTAGGCAACGGCGAAGCATCATAATCAACTCATTCAATGGTTTATAAAATGTCCAATCCCCTATGACCTCAATAACGGCCGAACAATCCCTGAGATGACAAACTTATCATGTCTGCTATCAAACACCACGAGGGATTCGCTATATTGTATTACGCAGCCTGCATTATGCGTTACACTCTATTTTTTAACAGCTTGTTATTTGGCACCGTTACTATTACTGCCGTAACAGCACGGCTTGCATACAAAAAAACAAATCCACAAGGGAGATAGCTTTATGATGAAGGCCAAAATAGGCATCGCCGTTACCGCTCTGTTTCTGTTCATTCTCTGTGCTTTCTGTATTTACTGGAGCCAAACGCCAGATATGTTCAATGTTAAGGAGCAAACAAACAGCAAGGTAAAGCAGTTGGGCACACCGGTAGTGACCGGCAGTTACACAACCAGCACCTTAATTCACATTACTGAAGTCTTACTAAAAAAACCCGGCGGCTTTATTAGTAACGATATTCTACCGCCAGGCTTACTGATCGATAACATTACTAACTGGGAATATGGCGCTTTAATACAAGTGCGCGATATGAGCCGTGCTATGCGTGATACCTTTAGCCGCTCACAATCGCAATCTAAAGAAGATGAAGATCTGTCCCGCGCCGAATCGCGCTTTAATATTTCACATACTTCCTGGGCCTTTCCTAGCGCAGAGTCACAATATAAAGAAGGGGCCGATGCATTATATCGTTATCTTAACCGCCTATCTGATGAGACAAACGCCACCAGCCAATTTTATGCACGTGCCGATAACTTGCGCAGCTGGCTAAGTATCGCCGAAGTTCGTCTTGGCGACTTATCACAGCGCTTAGGCGCAAGCGTAGGCCAGCATCGCATCAATACCGACCTAGCCGGAGACGATGCTGCCACACAATCTACCGAACAAAGCGCGGAGACCCTCATCAAAACACCGTGGTTAGAGTTGGATGATGTATTTTACGAAGCCCGTGGCTCGGCTTGGGCGCTAATCCATCTATTACGCGCCGTTGAGCTGGACTTCTCTGACGTACTAAAAAAGAAAAATGCACAAGCTAGCTTGGCGCAGATTATTCGCGAACTAGAAGCGTCACAGCAATCACTGAAAAGCCCGATGGTTTTAAATGGCAGTGGTTTTGGCTTGTGGGCCAACCATTCTTTGGTGATGGCCTCATACTTGTCGCGTGCAAATGCTGCCCTTATTGATCTGCGCACATTATTGGAAAAAGGCTAAACCTGCCCATACGCTTAGCAAGCTAGCTTGCAACTCATAAAGCCCTCTAGAGGGCTTTAGTATCCATACTCTTAGAGGAAATGATGACTGAACTTTTTACACAATTACAAAGCCACACGTGGCTCTACTCCCTCATTTTTGTGGCAGTGCTATTAGTTGCCGCTTTTATAACCAATGCAATCGCCAAATATATTTTACTGCGCGTTATGCGCCATTTATCCCGAAACATCGAAGATATACACAATCAAGACAGCATTAATCGCGCCATCGCCGCACGCCTAGCCAATATTATACCGATTGCATTTATCGCTATTGGCGCAGCATTGCTGCCTGACTTGCCGCCAACATTTATCAAGATTATACGCAATGTCGCTTTTGCTTTTGTCGTTTTGAGTATGGCGCTCGTTATTAGCCATTTACTTGATTTTCTTAACATTCTTTATTTGCGCAAAAACGGCCCACACAGCAAGCCCATCAAAGGCTACATCCAAGTCGTCAAAATTCTTATCAGCCTCATTGCTGGCATTTTAGTCATCGCTTCATTGATTGATCAAAATCCGCTGATTTTGCTTTCTGGCTTAGGCGCCATGGCAGCGGTACTGATGTTAATATTCCAAGATACGATTTTATCGTTGGTCGCCAGCATACAAATCAATGCCAGCGGCATCGTCCGTCTCGGCGATTGGGTAGAAATCCCACAGTTGGATGTGGATGGCTTTGTTATCGATATTGCCTTGCATAATGTCACCGTACAAAACTGGGATAAAACTTACTCCATATTCCCCACCAAGAAACTGGTTAGCGAATCGTTCAGAAACTGGCGTGGCATGGAAGAATCCGGTGGCCGACGCATTAAACGCTCTTTGCATCTAGACCAAACCAGCGTGCGTTTTTTAAACGAAGATGACATTCATGCTTTGAAAAAACTGGTTGTTTTGGATAGCTATTTGCAAGAAAAAGAAGATGAAATAAACCAACAAAACGCGGCTTTAGCAGCGCAAGGCAAAGACACGGTGAATATGCGCCGCTTAACCAACTTAGGTACATTCCGCGCTTATGTCGATCACTACTTACGCAACCACCCGGAAATCCACCAAGAGTTATTAATGTCTATTCGCCAGCTGCAACCAACTGCTACAGGCATCCCTTTGGAAATATACTGCTTCACCAAAGATGTGCGCTTTGTGCAACATGAAAACATTCAAGCCGACATTTTTGATCATTTATTAGCTATATTGCCGGTATTTGGTTTGCGGGTTTTTCAGCAGCCTAGCGGTTTTGACTTAAGCCGTATTAAAAACTAGTACATTTTGTCATTAAAGCCTTGTTGTTTGCAGGGCTTTGATGATTATATAATAAAAAGCTATCGACATTAGTACCTTCAAGCAGGTATCGATTTATACCATGATAAAGCATCAATTTAATGCCCAGCATACCCGCACTTTATTGTGGCTATTGGCTGGCTTAATTTTTAGCTTTAACACACTATCAGTTTGGCATAGTGCGGCGCATGTGTCGCAGCAAAGCATTGTACAAAACAGCAACCATCCCACAAGCCAGCATCTTGATGACCATTGCTTGCTTTGCCAGTCAGCTCATCAATTTAATACCACGCTGCCTGCCCAGCCGTTCTACTTTAGCGTAGATATTGCCTCAACATGGCAGTTTGTCCCTAGCCCTATTCACACTTTAGCAACACCCCTATTCTCCTCCCAAGCTAGAGCACCACCAAGCTATATCTAAGCAGGCATCACCTGCTGTTCCTCTATAAAAAACCAGTCATAGAAAATTTATTTTATAGGATAGATGTATGCATATTTCTTTACCCGCACTATTGAGTGCATTATTTTCTACCTGCCTGCCTTTGCAGGCGTTGAGTGCCGTAGACTTTAACCCAGCCATCTCTTTGGCCTTAATGGGCCATGCTTATTACGATAACCGAAACAATAACGGCCAAGAATGGCTAGACCAAGGACAGCTTTTCCCTATGCAGGGTGAAGGTGAATATAGCAATAAAAGCTTCAACCTCGATGGTAGCGAACTCAGTTTTAGCAGCAATGTCGATGGTTATTTTAGCGCATTCATGGCCATTAGCTATGAAGCTGAAGACATCCACCTTGAAGAAGCTTGGATGCAAAGCAGCCAGCTACCTTTTGGCTTACAGGTTCGTGCGGGCAGATTCCTCAGCGCCATTGGTTATCACAACACCAAACACAAGCACGAATGGGACTTCCTCGACCAAAACCTCGCTTACCAAAGTGTCTTCCACGGTGAACACTTGCATGGTGATGGCCTACAGCTTACTTGGCTGTTACCCACCGATAGCTACTGGTTAATCGGCGCTGAAGCATTCCAAGGCGGCCACTTAAGTGGCTTCGGCCAAGAGCTAGAAGCCGGTGATATTGCTGATGACTTAGGCCTTGCTACTAGTCAACTGGGCTTAAAGGAACGCAAAGGGCCCAACTTATTCAGCAGCTTTGTCCGCTTCGCGCCAGACTTAGGCAGCCGGCAAGCGTTACAGCTAGGTGTATCCACCGCTTGGCACCGTCAGCAGCAAAATCTATTTAAAACCGATAGCAATACTATCGTTGCAGATGGCAAGGCACAGCTCCTAGGTATGCAAGCGACCTACAAATGGTTTGCCAGAGATAGTTATGGCACGGGCGGCATCGACTTAACTGCAGAGTACTTTTATGCCACCAGCCGTTTAAATGCCAGCTACAGTGACAATCCTGTCAGCAACAAACAGCTTCGCCAACAACTGCACACCGCTTATATACAGGCCTTATATGGCTTCGCACCGCGCTGGCAAGCCGGTCTACGTTATTCAGCCGCAGGCTTTGCTGATAGCCATAGCAATATTGATAATAAAAAAACATCGGCTAATACCGCCTCACAAACCAGTGCCTTACTGGTATGGCGCTTAACCGAGTTTTCACGCCTACGCTTTGAGGCCTCTTATCTGGATAAGGTTAATGATGGCAATACGCGATTAAGAAGCGCAGCGCAATTTATACTGGGCTATGTGGTTTTTCTTGGCGCGCATCCCGCACACGCATTTTAATAGGAGCTATAGCATGAAAAGATTCTCTTACTCCCTCGTTTTACTATTAGCCTTATTACCTGTAAAAGCCTTGGCGCTGAATATTTTTGCTTGTGAGCCTGAATGGGCCGCCCTTGCCACAGAAATCAGTGGCACTGATACGCGTATCGATACGGCTATTCATGCTCAACAAGACGCCCACCATGTGCAAGCAAGGCCGAGCTTGATTAGCCGAGTACGTCAAGCCGATCTTGTGATTTGCACAGGCGCAGACTTAGAGATGGCCTGGCTACCTGTGTTGTTAGAGCAAGCGAGAAACCGCAAGCTCACTGAACAGCAAGGTTTGTTTTATGCCAGCAAACAAGCCGAACTGATCAATCAGCCGCTTAGTTTGGATAGAGCGCAAGGTGATATCCATCCCGACGGCAACCCCCACCTGCATCTTGATCCACATCGCCTGCTACACGTAGCAAAAGCCTTGGCTGAGCGCTTAGCCTTGATTGACCCTGCACAAGCCGCTCTTTACCAAAAAAATATGCACAGCTTTAGTCAGCGCTGGCAACAGGCGATAGTCCAATGGCAAGAGCAAGCAGCGCCCTTAAAAGGCATGGCGCTAATTGTCCACCATGATGAATGGCCCTATTTATTAAACTGGTTAGAGATAAACCAAGCCGCTGAGCTAGAGCCTAAGCCTGGGCTGCCACCCACACCCTCACACTTGGCACGTCTAAAAAACACGGTCAAACAGGCGGGTGTTGAGCTGATTATTTACTCGCCACATAATAGCGCCAAGGCTAGTCAGTGGCTGGCAAAAAACACCAGTGCTTGCGCGGTACAGCTACCGTATACCGTGGGCGGACAAAAAGCGGCTAGCGATTTATTTGCTCTCTACAGCCACACCATAGAGCAGCTATTACACGCTAGGGAGAAGTGTGCCAATGGCTGAAATCCCCTTCTCGATTATTGTGCCGGCATTGATTTCCGGCCTATTAATTTTGCTATCACACGTGCCCTTTGGGCGCGAAGTGTTAAAGCGCGGGATTATCTTTATTGATTTAGCGGTTGCTCAGGCAGCCGCTACCGGCGCTTTGCTGGCCACCTATTTCTGGCATGCTGAGCTGAGCTTTGCGATAGAAATATCGGCGGCTTTGCTGGCCATGCTGGTGGCTGCTTTTCTGCATCAACTGGAGCATTTATGCCCGAAGATTCAAGAGCCCATTATTGGCTGCACTTTTGTTGTCTTGGCCTCTATTGCCATGCTGTTATTGGCAAGCGACCCACACGGCAGTGAGCATTACACCAATTTATTATCCGGTGAGATTTTATGGAGCGATAGCAATACGCATATCTCGTTAGCGGCAACAGGCGCATTCGCCTTGCTGGCCTTTACCGTGTTTAAGCATCCTTTGCTGCGCTTTTATTTGCCGTTTGCCATTGCGATTACAGCGTCTGTTCAGGCCATTGGTATTTACTTGGTGTTTGCCACGCTGATTTTACCGGCTATCGCCATTCGCGAATTGCAGGGTTTTAAAGCGATTGTCTATGGCATTGGAATAGGTGCTAGTGCCTATATTGTAGGTTTGCTGGCCAGTGTTATTTTCAACTTACCATCAGGGCCTGCGATTGTTATAGCCTTAGCTCTTTGTGTGGCTATCGCTGCGGTAGCGATACACGTTAAGCTTAAAACGCCTGATCTTGTTTGACGCACTAGATTTGGAATCAGTAGTCGCAGAGGCCTGCGACTACTTTTATCAATCGCCAGCACTAGGGTTGATGCTGCTTAAGAATCGCTTGGTAGCTTGCTTTGCTTAACCTAGGGCCATATTGACTAACTACGGCGGCTGCCGTATCAGCTGCTAACTTGCCCGCATCTAGCCAGCTAAAGCCATGAGTAATCGCGTATAAGAACGCACCGGCAAATGCATCACCAGCACCATTGGCATCGATCGCTTCTACTTTTTGGGCATCAACATGCTGCAAAGTTTCACCATCAAAGATAAAGGCGCCTTTATCGCTTTGCGTGACGATAAAGGTGTTGGCGATGGTTTTCATCGCAGCTAAGGCATCATCAATATTATCGCTGCCTGCCCACTGCTTAGCTTCGTGCTCATTACAGAAAACCAGCTCCACTTTTTCACCTAACATGTCCTGCAAGCCGTCCTTGAAGAACTCAACAATACCAGGGTCGGATAAAGTTAAGGCCACTTTCACGCCATGCGCTTGTGCATATTCGCGGGCCGTAATTGCCGCTTTACGGCCGGTTTCCGAGGTCACTAAATAGCCTTCCATATACAGCCATTCGGAATTCTTCAGCGCCTCTAAATTGAGATTATCTTCGCTCAGTGTTTCGCTAATACCCAAAAAGGTATTCATGCTGCGTTCAGCATCAGGGGTTACCATCACCAAACATTTACCGGTAATACCTTGACCACGTGCTTTTTCAGCATCCAAAGCCACATCCGCGCGATGCAAGTCGTCGATATAAAAATCACCGTTTTCATCACCTGCCACTTTGCAAGAATAGAATGCACGGCCACCAAAGTAGCTATGGGTAATAATCGAATTAGCAGCAGAGCCGCCACTGGTGCGATGGCTGTCTTCTAGGTGTTGCTCTAACAAGCCCATGAGCTCATGTTGACGCGCCTCATCGACTAACGTCATATAACCTTTTTGAACGCCACTATTTTGCAAAAATTGCTCATCAACCGGAATCTCGGTATCTACTAAAGCAGCGCCTATGCCGTACACTTGGTATTTCTTCATTCTATAACTCGCATTACATTAACAATAAACTGCGCTATTATCGTACGCACTCAGATTTTATCCAGTATATTCGTCTTTTCATTCCGCTTCAGCCTCTTTTATGTCCACTAAAAAATCACGACTAGCGTCAGCGCTTATAAAACTCAGCATTACTTTTTTTGTTATTTTCTTAGCATGGATGGTCTGGCTAGACAGTTGGGTAATGCAAAAATTCAATGGCCAAAAATGGGCTATGCCCGCCACTGTTTATGCTCGCCCCTTAGAGTTATACCGCGGCCTGGCCATTAGCCAACAGGCGATTATTAAAGAGTTGCGTGCTGCAGCCTACCAGCAAAATGATAGTGGCATCGCGGGTAGCTTTTATAGCCTGCCCCAGCAACTACATATTGCTCAGCGCCACTTTGATTTTTGGGATGGCCGCCAAGAGGCTACGAGCATATTACTGCGCTTTGAAAACGATAGAATTGTGCAACTCAACCATGGCCTTAATAATAGCGCCAGCATTCGCTTGGAACCGATCAGCATTGGTAAAATACATACCGGCATTCAAGAAGACCGGCTATTGGTGACTTTAGATGAGGTGCCACCCAGCTTAATTTTTGCACTGCTCGCAACGGAAGATCGTGATTTTTTTGAGCATTACGGTATTTCGTTCAAGTCGATTGCGAGGGCCGCCTTAGCCAATATCCGCCAAGGTAAAATAAGCCAAGGCGGCAGTACGCTGACCCAGCAGCTAGTTAAAAACTTCTTTTTAGACGATAGCCGCAGCTTTAGCCGGAAAATACATGAAGCCTTAATAGCGCTTTTATTGGAACTGCATGCGGATAAAAATGAAATTCTCACCGCCTATATCAATGAAGTGTATGTCGCGCAAGATGGTGCACGGGCAATTCATGGTTTTGGTTTAGCCAGCCAGTATTTATTTAATAAACCCTTGGCCGATGTCGATCTTGCTGAAGCCGCGCTGCTAGTCGGCATGATGAAGGGCCCTTCCTACTATAACCCCTTACGCCATAAGCAACGTGCTATACAGCGGCGTAATCTTGTGCTGGACTTGATGGCTCAGCAAGAATTTATTACTGAAGCGCAAGCACGCTCTGCGAAACAGCAAAACATACAGGTGAGTCAGCAGCAGCTCGCCGGCAGCAGCTACCCTGCTTACTTAGACCTAGTGCGCCGCCAACTACTGCGTGATTATAGCGAACAGCAGCTCACCCATGCTGGCCTGCGTATTTTTAGCAATATGAACCCACAATGGCAGTGGCATAGCCAAGCCATGCTACAAGCAGGTATTCGCCAGTTAAAAAACCGTTACAACACCTTGCCGGTGATTGATGGGGGTGTCGTGGTGATTGATTATGCCACGGGCGATGTACTGGCCATTATTGCTGGCCAACATCCACGTATTGCCGGCTTTAACCGTGCCTTAGATGCACAGCGTCCAATTGGCTCTTTAGTAAAGCCCGCGGTCTACCTAACCGCTTTAGAGCAAGGCTTCACCTTAAGTAGCGTATTAAACGATAGCCCCGTCAGCATTCCCACAACACAGGGTGATTGGCAGCCGCAAAACTTCGATAAGGTTTTTCATGGCGAAGTGCCGCTTATTGAAGCGATAGCAAAATCCTACAATGCCGCAACCGTACATCTGGGCATGCAAGTCGGCATTAATGCTATTATCAAAAACTTACAGCAACTCGGTATTGAGAAAACAATCAAACCCCTGCCCTCGGTTCTATTAGGTAGCATTGATTTATCGCCTTTAGATGTCGCACAAATGTATAGCACCATTGCTGCCAACGGTTTTTATACGCCGCTCAAAAGCATACGTGAAGTCAGCGACAGCCAAGGCAATAAACTGCAACGTTACCCCTTACACTTGCAGCAACGTATCGCCGCTAATGAGCAATACCTACTCGACTTTGCTTTACAAAACGTCATGCACGAAGGTACAGGTAAGTCGGTAAGACAACAATTCCCAAACAATACGATTATTGCCGGCAAGACTGGCACCAGCAATGACCAGCGCGACAGCTGGTTTGCCGGTTACGATAGAAACCGCCTTGCTGTGGTCTGGCTGGGCAATGATAATAACCAGCAACTACCTTTTACCGGTGCCACAGGTGCCTTACCCATTTGGGCCAGTATTATGCAGGCAAACCGCAGCGCACAAGGCTCACGCATTGCGCCAAGCGGCATAGACTTTGTTTGGGTTGATAAAACCTCAGGCAAGCTCAGCGCCGAACGCTGTGAAAACGCTGTTTCTTTACCATTTGTTAATGGAAGCGAGCCAAAAGAAAGGGCACCATGTACTATTAGTAAAAACCCAATTAAATCCTGGTTCAAAAAATGGTTTTCAAACTCCGATTCTTAAAACTTATTTGCAGCCTTAGTGTATTACTTTTTATTGCTGCTTGTTCTTCTACCGGCACGGAAAAGGACAGTGAGTCCGTGGATATCTACAGCGCCCTTGTCGATGATGAAGTGCAGTATCGCGATGATAAGCAACGTCCCGCTTCGGATTTAGACCAAGAACTTGTGCAAGAGCATTTAACCAAAATTCGTAACTTATACTTCCGCAAAAACTACAAAGAAGCGCAAGAGCTTGCTGAGCGCTTACTGCGCTTAGACGCTAATCTCCCTGAAGCCTATTATTGGTTAGCACGTATACACATGGAACAAGCGGACTACCAAGGTGCTTATGATATGGCTAGCAAAGGCTTATCGGTCGCTGATAATGCCAACCTGATGCGCGAGCTAGAACGCATACAGCGCCAAGCACAGATGGGCAACTACTAATACTTGCCCATCAATGTGAAGCCCTCGTTAACGCTCATTCAGAAAAACGCACAAGACTATCAAGCCCACAAAAAGTGGTATCGCTCGCTTAGCTTGCGCGCTGCTGTTTGTGTGATTGTGGCTGAACAGCCAAACTTAGGCACATCCTTACTGATGATTCAGCGTGCCATACACCCCGGCGATACATGGTCTGGTCATATGGCTTTTCCGGGTGGCAAACATGAAACCGATGACGCCCATATTACCCAAACCGCTTTACGGGAATGCCAAGAAGAGCTGGGCATAGCACCTCATGCCTTAGAGCGCTTCGGCCGTTTATCCGATATTTTAGCCAAGCCTTACCGCCTACAACAAAAACCCATGGTGGTTTCGCCTTTATTATTCCGTAGCAATCAAACCTTAACATTAAAGCCTAATCGCGAGGTCGCTGAAGCGTTATGGGTGCCGCTAAGTCACTTTTTAAACGATAAAAACCGCCAGCGCATGGTATGGAAGAATGCAGGCTTTAACTTAGATATCCCCTGCTACGATTACCAAGGCAAACGCATCTGGGGAATCTCTTTGATTATGATTGATGAGATTGTTAATCAGCTCATCAGGCCTGCAGCAAACGCGGAATAAAGTACATAGTGCGTTAACGATTACTCTGTAATCAATAAAGAGATATCGTAAACATTCGCTTCTCTTGATTGGTCTGAGATTTGAATCAATGTGTTATTGCTTGCTTTAGGTGCCGCTTGGATAATCACCGCGGCCTTAGGGTTTTCGGCATGAATACGCTCTACGTTGGCACGTACTGAGCGCACATCGATACGCCTACCATCTAACCATATCTGGTTGTCGCTGGTGACTTTTAGCACGATGTTTTTACTTTCGGCTTGCTCTTCATTAACCGACGGCTCTTGCTGGGCAATTTCCAGCCCTACTTCCTTCACAAAAGAGGCAGTAACGATAAAGAATATCAGCATGATAAACACCACATCCAACATGGGTGTTAAATCGATACTCATATCATCATCTGCGGTTTTATGACGCATTAATCGAGACATAATCAACTTCTCTTAATAGACCACTGAAACTATAACAGCAAATAAACCCTGTGAAAAATACGCTTAGCTAAGACTAGCACTAATCTAAGCCATTTGCTTTAAAGCCGAGCCACTAAAACGAATACCGCCCCAGCCCGTTTGCATAAACTGACGGATATTTTGATGACTATCACCCTTAGGATTCGCTAAAACATCCTCACGATAAAACTGACCAAAACAGGCTAGTGTTTGCTGCTCGCTTAGACCATACAGAATAGCAAAGGCAAAAATACGGCAAGAGCCTTCATTGCTGCCTGCTGGATTATCCAAAGGGCCATTATCAAACTGCCTTGGCGTGTACTGATAATAGGCATCTATCGTGCTGAGCACCTGCTCAAAATCCAAGGTTTCTGGTCGTTCTTTTATTTGCTGCAATAAGGACTTAATAATTAACATCACGACTTCCTTTTGCGCTCCGCGCTTTAACTAACACTTCGTAAGCTTCACGCACCTGCATAAATTGACCCGCATCACCCCCTTTATCCGGATGATAGCGCCCCACTAGGCTACGGTATGTTTGGCGCACGACGGAAAGGCTGGCACTTGGCTGTAAACCCAATATAGCATAGGCTTTTTGCTCTTTTTCGTCATTAATATAAAACTGCCAAACACCCGCCAATAAATCTTCAACCTGCGCCTTTGATGTCTCGCTAAATTGCCGCCAATCCAAATAATAGTCACGCAGCGCTTGCTTAGCACCCTGTTTTATTTGCCTGTCCTGGGTGGAATGTATGGCCTGCAATTGAATATTTAAGGTACTGATATGCAAATAATAATCTTGCTGATAAAAGTCAGCTTGCAACTGGTACAATGCATTCATCATTAACCAGTTAAGTTTAAACAGCGCGATTTGCTCATCGCTATCTAACACAGGAATAGCACAAATCTGCTTTAACTGCTGCAGTAATTGGTGAATTGCTAAAGGGCCTGGATGCTGGCGTAATACTTGCAGCACGGCAGGAATTAGCGGGTTGTTTTGTTGATCACTGATACTCACGTTTTATCTTACAATAACCGTTTATTAGCCAGTATTGTTTCATGCACATCATAGAGAATGCAAAGTTAAAAGATGCGAGGCTAACATGCAGCAATAGCCAATTACTGTTTGGCAGTAAGCAAACACTGCCTTTGCTACACTTAGAAAGCACTGCTTGCGATGCAATTATAAGCTTACAAGGTGCGCAACTTTTACAGTTCACGCCAAAACATAGCAAACCTTGGTTGCACCTAGATAACGATAATAGCTTTGCTGCGGGCGACTCCATTATCGGCGGCATTCCATTGTGCTTGCCTTGGTTTGGCCATCATAGTAATCGCGACTGGCCCATTCATGGTTACGCACAAAACAATGATTGGCAGCTAGAGCGCATTGAACAAGAGCAGCAATCTATCATGCTGGAATTTAGCTACCAGCACGAAGCAACAGAGCAATTTTCGTATCGGTTTTTAGCCAAGCATAGCCTGCGTTTAGGTGATGATATTCAGCTCGCTTTGAGTCTAGAAAACCAAAGCGCGAAAACGCTACCACTGAGCTTTGCTTGGCATACTTATTACAAGCTAGATAAATCTCAGCACTGTCAGCTAAACGGCTTGCAGCAACAGTTTTATTTAGATAACTTGCAGCAGCTACAACGCAGCCAACAACAAGGCGCTATTGCATTTACAGACGCAATTGATGCAGTATTTGAGCAAGCACCTCAAACGCAAATACTGGACACGGGCCTGCATCAGCTACACATTGATGGCGAACACTGCCCCAGCTGTATCGTTTGGCAGCCTAGCAGCGAGAGTCCGTTTGCCTGTGTAGAGCGCGGCTTTGCCTTTGCCGACAGCTTGCAATTAGCACCTAAGCAATATATTCGCTGCAGCATGCATATTAAGGAAACACCGTAATGGCTTTACAGCACATCTTGTTACAAAAATTAGAGCGCCGCCAACACAATGGCGATATACAGCGTGTGAGCCGCGACAGCTGCAACGCGGTCGACGGCCCTATTTATTCAATATTTGAGCAAGCACGCAATGCCTTGCAACGCAGCGCTAGCAAACAAATTGGTAGTTTTGACAATAGCAGCGAACACACACAGCTAATCGGTTTGACACAAAATTGGCTAGACAAAAAACAAGATTTTCTTCAATACAGCCAACATGCTGCACAATTGCTAGAGCAGCAGTTTTTAGCCAGTGAAGAGCCTTTTAGCTATATGCTATTAACCGCCCTAGAAGAACGCGCGGAACAACAGTACCTGTATATCCTATGCTTAGCAGAAGAAGACGTGATTAGCGCGGGCAACGACTTAGAACCTATCAGCAGCCGTAGAATTGTTGCTGATAAAGTGGCTTTTGGCTTATCCGCCAACCTCACCGAATGGCAGCAAGCGCATGATTCCACAACTTATCTCACCCTGCAGCGTGGCCGCGGCAATAAAATGCTAAGCGAGGCTTTTTTGCGCTTTAGCAGTTTTAGCCAACGTATTGATAATAGCCAGCAAACCAAAGAGTTTTTAACCGTTGTTGACAGCTTTAGCGAACAATTACCCGAAGAGCAAAGCCAGCCCGTTAAAACCGCCATTTTGGACTACTGCATCAATCAAGATAAAATCGGCCAGCCCGTGTCCATTAGCGAGTTATCCAGCCATATTAATGAGCAAGCGCCCACGCAGTTTTCTGAGTTTGTCAACCAACAGCAAGCAACCACCGATGATACCGTTTTTACCCATAGGCCTTCACTAAAAAGGTATATGCGCTATTTTGGTCGTGATCATTCCTTAAGCATTAGCTTCAACGCTGATAGAATCGATCAGGACATTGTTTATGAGCCGATTAGCGGTACGCTGACCATAAAAAAACTGCCTAAAAGCCTAAAGCAACAGCTCAGTGGCTTTGCAGAAAAAGATACACAGACACTTTAAAAATCACTATAATTTCAAAGCACATCACATTTCCGGAGAAGTTTTTGTGAAAAGAATCTCGATTACCGAGCAGAACCAAGACGATATCTATCGTATCGTTAAGCGCATTCCTTTTTTTAGCAGTGTGTTTACAAGTTCGGTTGAGCAGTTTGAAAAACTGCTCAAGTTAGGCGAGATAATTGATGTACAAGCCGATGAAACCGTCATCCATAAAGGCGATACTGACTTATATTTATATTTTTTGCTTAAAGGCCAGTTAACCGTATTCTCCGATGAAAACCCCTACGCTCAGCAGCTTAACTTTATCACCCCAGGCGAGGTGTTTGGTCTTTTATCCATGCTTACCTATACGCCCCGCAGTGCGATGATTAAAGCCAGCAAAGATGCCAAATCCATTTTATTGTTCAAGCTGAACTTTGCTTATTTGAATGATGATTCCAGCAAATCAGAGCTGGATTTAAACAGCAAACTGCATTTTTACCGTATGGCGGTGCACAATATACGCTGGACCTTAGAGCAAAATAAAATGGCAGATCCCAAGCATCCCTTAGTGAGCCAAATGTTAAAACTTCCCATTCCAAAAGCGGAAAAAAACACCTTGGCAGAGCTAAGCGAACTGAAAGACCAGTCCAAACGCTTATCGGATTTACTGCTGCAATGGAATGCTTACCAAAACAGCGACAAAACCGTGATGCGTATACCCGATAGTAAATAAGCCAGCATTAGCAGGCCTAATCTTGCATATTGACTCGGCTAATACGTTGATTTAGCGTCCAAAAATCATAGATTAGTAGCATGTAAACGCCCAGTACTAGCAACGATAACATAGGTAATACTAAACCCGACGCCAATAAGCTCAGGGTAATCAATAAAATAAATAAGCCGCTCAGCCACTCGCCTAAATACATGCGGTGCAAACCAAAAATACCAAAAAAGGTTAACAATATCCACGCCAAGGAATAATTGATTCTGCCTTTGCGGTATTGGTAATCCATTTCTGCATCCATACTGGGAATTAAAAACAAATCAATAATCCAGCCAATACCGAGTAAGCCAAAGGTAAAAAACCAGAGGGTGCCAGTTAAAGGTCTAGCATAGTAAAACCGGTGAGCGCCGGTAAAACCAAACAGCCAAAGTACATAGCCCATAATTTTGGAATGAGTATCATTATAAAATCGCATCTAGGCTCCTTTTCAAGTTAGAGTAGTAAATGAGTTCTGGCATTTGCTATAGGTTCACTGCGTGTGGTTTGCCACGCTTGTATAGTCACATTAACCACTTTACGCCCCTGCCTAACGACTTCACAGCTGGCGTAAGTATCCCGAAAACGCCCTGGGCGTAAATAATCCAATGAAAAATCGACCACTTTGGGGATGCGCTCAGTATCAATCGTTGCCAGCACATGAAAAATTGCGGCATTTTCCATAAAACCACCAATGCAGCCACCGTGAATAGCCGGTAGAGTTGGATTGCCTATGTTGTTCTCGCTGGCTGGCAAAATAAATAACAATTCATCGCCTATGCTCATACCCTGCATACCAATTAAACAAGCATAAGGCACATGGGCCATAACAGCGGCAAAATCACGTTTTTGTTTGGCGTTTTTAATCGCTTCAATAATGTTTTCCATCATCGGCCTCGTTATTCTTTTTTCTGCGTTACTTGTGGATCTAAGCGCATAAAACTCGCTGTACAATGCGCAATCGGGTTCGCTTTATCGCCTTCATGGTAGGCAATACCACGGGCAAAAATAACATTACTCGTGACGTGATAGGCCTCGGCCTCCCCGATCACTGCCTTGCCAGGCTCGGCGGGCTTCATGTAATCAATGCGTAAATCCAATGTTGGGCAGATACCGGGGCTAGACAGGGCGCTAACCGCAGCAAACCCACAGGCAGTATCCATTAAGGTCGTTAAAGCACCCCCATGGATAACACCCGTTTCTGGATTGCCTATCAGCTTTTTACTGTACGGTAAGATCAGACTTAAAAAGCCAATATTGGCATCGACAAACTCGATACCTAAATGCCTGCAATGCTTTAAACCCGGCACAATCTCTTTTAACTGCTGTATGATTTGCTCTCGTTTATCGGCCATCGTTAGCTATTCTCCTCAAACACATGCGATAAAATAATGGGTTTAAAATCCACATCGGTATCCATTTGCGCTAAATTCAAAAATAGCCCGCCCAATACACGATTGACAAAGATAGTGGCCGTCGTTGGCTGAAAAGCGCCACGTAAAGCCATCATATCTTTCATATGCTTTTTAATGGCGGGTTGTACCTTCGCCAATATCTGTTTGGGTCGCACTTCGTCCAGCGCCGGTTGAACAAAATCTTCATACCATAGGCGATATAACGCTGCTGGCACGGCCTCCGCTGCGGAGTTTCTCACACCTAACTGCAACAGCAAATCATCGATTGCCTGAAAATCTTGATTCAATGCTGCCGTGGCAAGTGTGATGTATTGATCGATGACCAAATCTTGCACATCAATCACTGCGCCGTAATCATAAATAATAACGCTGCCATCTTTACGAAAGGCGAAATTCCCCGGGTGCGGGTCGCAGTGCACACGTAGGTGATAAAGTAGCTCATGCAAAATGGCAGCAACCAAATTCACCGCCGCCGTATTAATTTGCGCTTGGCTATAACCGGCGCTACGCAAATTAGCAATATGATCCCCGGGTTCATAGCTTAAACATAAAACACGTTCAGCACTAAAGTCATCAATCACCTGTGGGATAATGACGTGCGGATTATCTTGGTGAAAGGCTGCGAATTCTTTTAAATTATCCGCCTCCTTTTTGTAATCCAGTTCAGCCATAAGCTGTACTTCTATTTGCGCAAATAAACTATCCATTACGGATTTTTCTACTTTAAATAAACCACTTAACGTAAAAATTCGTTTTAAATGAACTAAATCAGAGCGACAGGATTGATAAACACCAGGATATTGCACTTTTAATACCACTTCGCGCCCATCATGGGTGGTGGCTCTATGCACTTGGCCTATGGATGCTGCTGCAAAAGGTTGCACATCAAAGTGTGCAAACAACTGTGCTGGCAGAAAGCCCAACTCGCTTTGAATTTGTTTTTCGATCACCGCAAAAGGCATCGGCGGGCTGTGCTGCTGAAGTTTGGCGATTTGTTCGGTGAACTCAGCCGGCAATACATGCTGCAGTTGCGAGGCAACCTGCCCCATTTTCATCGCCGCGCCTTTCATTTCCCCCAAGGTGTGCATCACCTGCTCACCTATCTCGCTATACAATAAAGATTGAGCCTGTTGCTTATCTTCATCGCTAGAAAACGCTTGGCGTATTTTGCTGCTGGTATAGCTACCGGCCACTCTGGCGCTCATTGCGCTGAGTTTGAAAAAGCGCTTGCTGGGAGTGTCGGCAAATTTTTTGCTCATTATCATTCGTCTTAGCAAAGTGGTGCATTCAACATACCATAAAACCCGCCCCATACAGCAAGCTGATATTGCAAGCTTTATCCTGCTCGGTAAAAAATCAACTCCCACAAGCATACACATAAAAAAAGCCCCGCTCTTTCGATTGGGGCTTTTTTACGTTAAGCAATAGGTTTTAAAATCAATTTCAACCCATCGGCTGTTTTTGGCAGTGGGAAATACTCTTTTCTGGGTGCGTAGTTTTCCGGCACGCTATACTCATACTTCAACAAGAACTGATGCATAAAACATTTCACTATCATGCTAGCAAAGTGCATACCAATACATTTATGTGCACCACCACCAAACGGCATATAAGCAAAGCTATGGCTTTTGAACTCTTCACGTTCAGCAGAGAATCGCTCAGGATCAAAAGTAAACGGATCGTTCCAATACTCTTTCATGTAGTGGTTATATATTGGCACGATAAATAACTGCGTATTCGCTGGCACGTGGTGGCCACCCATTTCACAATCATTAATCGTACGGCGCGTCATCATCGGTACAGAGGGTGATAGACGTAAGGTTTCTTTGAAGACCATTTCCAAACCGTGCATCTTATCAAGATCATCAAAACTTAATTCAGTCTTACCTAAAGCGCGTGATTCTTCACGTAAACGTGTTTGCCATTCAGGGTTTTGTGCGGTTAATAACAGCATTTGGTTCAGTGTGGACGTGGTTGTATCGTGTGCAGCGAATAGCAAGAAGCTGGCTTGTGGCACTAAATCACCGACAGGATAATATTCGCCATTGTCCATTTTTTCTTTGGACATATACGACAAAATATCATCGCCATCACCCTCACGACGCTTAGGGATAATATCCTCAAAATACTTTTGTAGATAACGTTCGCCTTGCTTGCCTTTATGGTGTTTAAAACCCGGTAAATCGACTTTAAATAAGCCCAATAAGCCTTTTTCTGAAATATTCAAGAAAGCTTCGTTGAGCTTATCCATTTCAGGGCCTAGCTCTTTTACGCCAATAAAAACAGATGCACCCACTTCAAGCAGGGCTTTTTTAATCGCTGGGAAAAAACGGAAATCTTTTTGGCCTTCCCATGAGTCCAAGTTCATTTTCAACATGGGATTAATAATATCAACATAGCTACGCATCGGCTCGGTTTTAAAAGCCGTTTGGAATAAGCGGCGGTGCACCTTATGTTCGTCAAAGTCACGCAACAATAAAGCACCACGGTAATAATGCGCTAAAGAGTATTCATAGCCCATTTGCGCAGAGAAGTTTTTGGTTTTATCCAAATAAACTTGTTGGAAGTTATCAGGACCTAATACCAGCAAACCCTTAACGCCGCCAACACTGATTTTAGAGATTTCGCCATATTTTTTGTAGTTTTTATCCACAAATCCAAATAAATCAGTGACCAATGCAATCGTATTCCCTACATAAGGCACCATGCCATAATTGCCGGGAATATGATCAAGATCAGTACAATGTTTAGCCTGCAAATAATCCTTATTTGTTGTTGTGTCCACGCTCATGCCATTACCTCATTAACCTGCCTATTACTAAGCTACTGTCATAATAGCTCTTAAAATTACAACCAAATGAATCAAAGAGCCAAGAGTATAACGGAACCGCTGTTTAGGTACAGTTAACTTACACTAAAGTAAGAAAAAAGTTTCTCACACCGTGTTTGAACACCTTTGTTAACTCAGCGAGAACATTTCAAGCGGATAAGCGCTATCGTAAGAAGATCTTCACTGTATTTACAGCGGAAATATGCAACTAAAGCGACTGCCTTGGCCTAATTGACTGTGAATCGTTAAGCGCCCTTTGTGGCGCTGCATCACGTGCTTAACAATTGCTAAACCTAAACCTGTTGCGCCACTCTCTCGTCCACGACTGCGTTCAACACGGTAAAAGCGTTCAGTAAGGTGAGGCAGGTGCATCTCATCAATGCCTTTGCCATTATCTTGCACGGTAAAGATCAACTCGCTTAGGTTTTTGCTACAACTGATCTTTATCAAACCCTTGACCGGTGTATAGTTAATCGCATTATCTATTAAATTACTCAGTGCGCTTTCTATCTCATCGGGCACACCATGCAAGCTAAGTGCATCAGCAATATCCCATTCTAATTGCTGCTCTTTGGCTTGGGCTTTATCTGCAAAGGTTGTTTGTAGTTTCTCGCATAGTGCATTGATGGATACGGTTTCTTTGATCGGTGCTTTTTGCCCCTCAAGTTTTGCTAGTAATAATAAATTACCCACTAGGCTTTCCATCCGCTCGCTTTGCTGCTGCATATGCTCTAACAGCTGCAAATACTGTGGCGACTGGCTGAGTGGTTGATCCAACAGCAACTCCAAAGAGCCTTTGAATACGGTAATAGGGGTTTTTAATTCATGGCTGACATTGGCGACAAAGTCGCGCCTAAGGCTTTCTAACTTGTGCACGGTGCTCACATCTTCGACGCGCAATAGTAAGCCTTCTTGTGCTAAGGAGGTAACCTTAATGCGTAACATCATTTTCTTCCAAGTCGCAGCAATGAGTAAGGACTCTTCAAAGTTTTGCTCTTCTATATATGCATGCAGCTCTGGATGGCGCACTAAATTGGTTAAGCGCTCGCCTTTATCCATCGCTACTAAGCCAAGCAAATCGCAAGCGGCACGGTTGTAGTATGTCAAGCTAAGATCAGGTGATAACAGAATAATCCCTTCATCCAAGGTATCTGCTGTATTTCGTATACGCTCAAGCATCTGGCTAAGTTCTTGCTGTGCCCGCTGCTCATAGCGGAACAAATGCATTAACCGGGTATAGTAATCTTCCCATAAGCCACCCCCGTGGGGCGGTGCTAATAACTGACCACGCTCAAGCCAACGCGCCAAGCGCCACTTTTGCCAAACTTGCCAGCCAAGCAGCACAGCCAATACAGCCACCAAAGGCCACCATTGACTGATAGAATAACTGACAGCAATAGCAAAAAGTAAAGGCCATAGCATACGTAAAGCATCGGAAAACAATCGTTTAGCCATCAGACACTCGCAAAGCGGTAGCCACTGCCGCGAACGGTGGTGATTAAATGGTTTAAGCCCGCAGGCTTCAGTGCTTTTCGTAGTCTTAGTATATGGACATCAACCGTTCTGTCTTCGACATATACCGTACTACCCCAAACACGGTTAAGTAGCTGTTCACGACTAAACACCCGATCAGGGTTGCGCATAAAAAACTCCAACAGCTTATACTCCGTCGGCCCTAAGCTTAACTCTGTACCGTTTGCTGTTACCCGCTGACTCATCACATCGATGCTTAAATCACCATGGACAAGCTGCCGCTCTAATAAAGAGGGTGAGCGTCGTCTTAGCACCGCTTTGATACGCGAAAGCAGTTCACGAATAGAAAAAGGTTTGGTGACGTAGTCATCCGCACCACTTTCCAACCCTGTCACTTTGCTATCTTCCTCGGTGCGTGCGGTAAGCATAATAATAGGCAACTCACTAAACTCCGCACTTTGTGTGATTTGTCGCGCGACATCTAGCCCACTGATGCCTGGCAGCATCCAGTCCAGCAATAGTAAATCTGGCTGCATATCACTTAAAGCGGCTAGCACCTGCCTGCCATCATGCACGCTGTGTACGGTATAGCCTGCATTCTCCAACGCCATGCTAAGCATATTGCAGATGGCGACTTCATCATCAACAACGAGTATTTTTATCTTCATTCGTGGTTCGGTTTGTCTGTAGGCTCGGTGAGCGTATTAAATAGTGACTCGATTTCTTTTTTACTTGCATGGCGTATATCACTGCCCTGCACCATATAGACTATTTGCTCTGCAATATTACAAACATGGTCGCCTATGCGTTCTAAAGCTCTTAGCACCCAAATCACATTCAACACACGACCAATATTACGTGGTTCTTCCATCATAAAAGTAATCAGCGTGCGCATTGCTGAGCGATACTCCATATCGACTTGTTCATCACGTGATTTTACCGCTAATGCCAGGCTGACATCCTGACGACTAAAGGCATGCAACACATCATGCAACATGCTCATCACTTGCTGACTAATATGACGAACCTCCACGTAGCCATCCGGCGATTCATCCTCGCTCTCAGCGAGTGTAATTGCCATGGTCGCTATTTTATTTGCTTCATCACCGATACGCTCCAAATCCGACACGCAATTATTAATGGCCAATGTCATGCGTAAATCTGAAGCCGCAGGCTGACGCAATACCAACATATGCGCGCAGGATTCGCCCATCATCACATCATATTCGTCAACTTTAGTTTCCAGCACTTTGGCTTGCTGCGCTAAGCTAGTATCGGCTTTTAACAAGGCATCGGTAGCAAGCTTTATCTGTTGCTCCACCAAACCACCCATTTGTAGCAGTTGATTAACTAACGCCACTAAATCACGGTTAAAGCGTTTTGATATATGCAGTTTATAGGTTTCACTCATAATACATCCTTAACCGTAACGACCGGTTATATAATCTTCGGTTTGTTTGTTTTCTGGATTGGTAAATAGCATATTGGTTGCGGCTTTTTCTACCACTCGGCCTTGATGCATAAAGACGGTGTCATCGGATATTCTGGCGGCCTGTTGCATATTGTGCGTAACAATTAAAATGGTTAAACGCTCTTTTAGTTCATCGACCAACTCTTCTATCTTAAGAGTAGAAATCGGGTCTAAGGCACTGGTAGGCTCATCGAGCAATAAGACATCGGGCTCTACCGCTAAAGCTCGCGCAATGCACAAACGCTGTTGCTGACCACCCGAAAGCTGCGTACCGGATTGCTTAAGAATATCTTTAACCTCATCCCATAATGCGGCTTTTCGTAATGCTTCTTCTACTCGTTCTTCGAGTATGCCGCGTGGGAGTTTTTCATATAAACGCACGCCATAGGCAACATTGTCAAAAATGCTCATAGGGAAAGGCGTAGGCTTTTGAAAAACAATACCCACTTTGGCGCGCAGCAAGTTGATATCTTGCTTTTTATCCAGAATATTCTCGCCATCCAATAAAATTTTACCCGTAGCGCGTTGCTCGGGATACAGCGCATAAATACGGTTAAAGGTGCGTAACAAGGTAGATTTACCACAGCCTGAAGCACCAATAAATGCAGTGACGCGATTTTCGGATAAATCTAAATTGATATCGTGCAAGGCTTGAAAATCATTGTAATAAAAATTCAAGTTTTCTATTTTTAATTTCGTTTTTACTGCGCTCTCTGCCAGCTCTTTTGTCATCGTCTGTAACATCGTTAGTGTCCTTTTTTCGGCGAACGCCATAACAAGCGTAAAGCCAAGTTAATCGCTAAAATGCTTAAGGTAATCAATAAGGCACCTGCCCACGCTAGCTCCTGCCAATTACTGTAAGGGCTCATAGCGTATTGGAATATCATCATCGGCAAGTTAGCCATGACATTACTCATATCAGTGCTAAAGAACTGATTGTTTAAAGCGGTGAACAATAAGGGGGCGGTTTCACCACTAATGCGCGCAAATCCCAGCAATATACCGGTTACCATGCCACGCCTTGCCGCGCGATAGACCACATCAACAATCATCCGCCAGCGTTGCGCACCCAATGCTGCAGCGGCCTCACGCATTTGGTCCGGCACCAGTAACATCATGTCTTCACTGGTACGCACCACCACCGGCAGAATAATCATCGCCAGCGCTAATGCGCCGGCCCAACCAGAAAAGCCACCAGTGTTTACCACCACTAAACCGTAGATAAAAATACCGATAATAATCGATGGTGTACTCAGCAAGATATCGTTCACAAAGCGAATCACTGCTGCCAATACTGTGCCGCGACCGTACTCGGCAAGCCAAGTTGCCGCTAATACTCCCACTGGCGCGCCAATGGCCACACCGGCTAAACACATCATCAAGCTACCAACAATAGCGTTGCGCATACCGCCTGCTGCACCAGGTGCAGGTGTGTCTTTCATAAACATAGAAATATCTAATGCTTGCCAGCCTTGGGAGATAAGCGTTATCAACAACCACGCCAACCAAAACAATGTGAACGCTGTGGCCACCATCGCTAAAGTCTGGCCCACTACATTCATTAGACGTCGCTTAAAGTAATGCCATTCCATTATTTTCTTTGCCCCTTCACTTCGTAGCTTAAACGCCATAACAACAGACGCGCCAAGACCAACACCACAAATGTCAGCAAGAACAGCACCATACCTAAGTACAATAAAGAAGCGATATACAAATCGCCGCTAGCTTCTGCAAACTCGTTGGCTAAGGTAGAGGCGATGGTGGTGCTCGGTTCAAATAAGGAGGGTGAAATACGGTGTGCATTACCGATAACAAAGGTCACGGCCATGGTTTCCCCTAAAGCGCGGCCTAGCCCCAACATAAAACTACCGATAATACCGACTTTGGCAAACGGCAATACCACCTGAGTGATCATTTCCCAACGCGTGGAGCCTAAGCCGTAGCTGGCCTCTTTTAGCTGCGTAGGTACGGTTTCAAATAAGTCGGTTAAAATCGATGCCATAAAAGGAATCACCATTATCGACAACACTAAACCGGCACTGAACAAACCTATACCCATGGGCGGGCCTTGGAATAATACGCCCACTAAAGGCCAGCCACCCAAGTTATCGGTAAACCACGGCTGAATATGCGTAGCCAACCACGGCGAAAGAATAAACAAACCCCAAAAACCATAAATGATGCTCGGAATCGCAGCAAGCAATTCCACCGCTAGGCTGATGGGTCGGCGTAAAAAACTTGGTGCAACTTGAGTTAAAAATATCGCCACACCTAAACTAATTGGCACAGCAATAAGCAGCGCTAAGAAGGAGGAGATCAGCGTGCCCCATAAAGAAGCGGCCGCGCCAAACTCGCCCATAAAAGGATCCCACGATGTGGCATTTAAAAAGCCAAAGCCAAACTTTTGTACCGCGGGTAAGGCCGAGTGCGTTAACTGCCAGCCCATTGCAATAATAAGCAACAAAATAAACACCGCACACAAACGTGTTATTTGGTGAAAAATCATATCGCCGAGGCGGCCACGAATGCCGACCGCCTGTTTTATTGTTGTTATGAATCCCGTATTCATTGCGCCTGCCAGCTTGCTTCAATCTTTTCAACTAAACTTAAAGGTAAAGGTACATAAGCTAGCTCTGCAGCTTTGCTTGCACCTTCACGCCAGCTCCAGTTTAAAAACTTTTGCAGTTTTACATTGTTGGCACTATTGGCAGGCTCAGGCACTAAAATAAAAGTAGCACCTGTAATCGGCCAGCTTTCTGCACCGGGCTGATCCGTTAAGATAACCGCCATACCGGGTGTAGCATCCCAATCTGCGCTAGCTGCTGCGGCTTTTAAGCTATCTAAGCTCGCGCTAACAAAGTGACCGGCTTTGTTTTTTAAACTCACCGCGCTCATATTATTGTGCAACACATAAGCCAGCTCGATATAACCAATAGAGCCTTCAATGCGCTTAATATAATTTGCAACGCCTTCATTACCTTTAGCGCCTACGCCTTTAGGCCATTTCACAGACTTTTCGCTACCGATAGTTTCTGCCCAACGGCTGCTTACCTTACTCAGGTAGTTAGTAAACATCCAAGTAGAGCCAGAACCATCTGCACGGTGCACAACGGTAATGGCTTTATTCGGCAAGGCTAAATCGCTATTAAGCTGCTTAATTTTAGGGTCATCCCAGCGGCTTATCTCACCTGCAAATATTTGCGCTAGTGTCTCGCCATCTAAGCGCAATTCGTTTGTTTTGATGCCCGGTATATTATGCGTAGGAATCACACCCCCCATAATTAATGGGTATTGCAATAACTTCGCATCGCTTAGCTCTTGCTGATTTAAAGGTGCATCAGTGGCCGCAAAGTGCACCGTGCCTTGAATAATCTGGCGTATACCACCGCCGGAACCAATAGATTGGTAGTTAATTTTCTCTTTGGTGTTTTGGTAGTAAGTCGCCGCCCACTGAGAAAAAATCGGGTATATAAAGGAGGAACCCGCCCCATTAATCTGCTCTGCAGAGGCGTGATACTGAAAACCCACACTTAATAAACCCGCTAAAATGATACTTTTAATTTTCATCTACTTCTCCTACTTTCTAATGTAATTACAGCATACTGAAGCAATATGACAGTTATATGACAGTGGCTTAAAATTTATAGCGTAAGCCCAAACCGGCACTCGCTGAGTTACGCGATTCTTTAACTAGAGTACCGCCTGCGCCCTCTTCAAAACGGCTCATCCCCATGTAGAAAAAAGCGGTGGTGCTGGCCACAATGCTGTAGTCCACACCTAAGCTCAGCTGAGAAATGCGTGCGTCCGAACTTGCACCACTGGCATCTCTATCTGCTAAACCTTGGCCCAGCTGCGCCTTTAATTTCACCTTATCAATGGTCCAAGCAGCACTTGTTAACCAAGCAGACTCGCGACTCTTATCCCTACCCACGCCTTCAGAGTATTGCGCTAAAAAGCCTATAGCGACGGTTTCACTCGCATTGACAGAGAACACCGCACGCGCTGTATTCAAAGGCTCGCTTTTCTTGGTTATTACACCCCCATCCCCAGCAACGCGGTTATCGACGGCGACAGTTATAGCAAAGCGTTTAACCGCATAGCCTGCCGATACCGACAGCCCATCATCTACACCTTTTTTAGCTGAAGGAAGCCAATTCACCGCTGCCTTGAAGCCCGACAAACTAGGGGTTTGATATTGCAAACTTTGCTGATGACGCACCTCACCTGAGGCGATTTTGCTGAGGTCAAATACCGTGTCGTTAAACAAATCGACTTTGCCTTGAGCCTTTTTTAAGGGCGTATCAAAGGTACCTGCAATAAACTGACCGAAGTTGCCCTCTACGCCAATAAAGCTATTTCGCATACTAAATAGAGGTTTGCTACTATCGGATGGGTTAATACCGGTTTCCAACTGGTAGATAAAATTGATTGTTTCATTTAATGAAGCGTTCCCCTTAATACCTAAACGTGATGCTTGGTTTTCTATTTTTGTTACGCGTTCACCTTCGTCTTGATCATAGGTGTTTAATACCCCTAGAGAAAAACGACCATAAAAATCTGGCTTAGCAACGGCACTAGTACTGCTTAATAGGCCGCCAGCCACGAGCATTGCGATTGATAGTTTGTTGCTTTTTAGCATTGTCAGTCCTCTTTTGTTGACGAGGACAGTGTGCTAAAAGCACGTTACAAAAAAATGACAGATTTATGATGGTTTTATGACAGTGCTGGAAGGCTTGCTAGCTTATGGCTCAGGCACGCCGTAAATACTTCCATGTAGGCTCGAGTACGGCATCCATGCCGTACACGGTCTGCTCCACAAGCGACCAAGCACCTTGTAAACTGAGATTACTACTCATAGCTCTTTTAAACCTCGCAAGCCCACCGAAGAACCAAAGGTGATGCTGCTGGCTTGCAGACCGTATGCCGCAGGGATGCGGCATCCGAGTCCCCATGGAGGGGGTCACGACGTGTCTGCCAAGCCAGTGGCATCACCATGCACACACTTGGACTATACCTCCATACCCTTTGAACACCTTAATACACTCGCCAGACTTTCATAACATTAGGCCTGGCAATTTAATGAAAGCAGAAAACAAACAAGCCCACTAACAATATCGATTGCTCATTGCTAAATGGCCTTTGTTTATTGACAATAAACCATCCTTTATACATCTTGCTTATAAAAACCCTTACGAGGCAGTAGATTACATGAACAACAATCCCGGCATTATGATTGATATTACCGCTGAGAATGCACAGCAATACTTGATTGATGAATCCTTTAAGCGCTTAGTCATTGTTGATTTTTGGGCGGCTTGGTGTGCACCATGCAAACAGTTGATGCCCGTATTAGAAAAACTGGCCACCGAATACGAAGGCCAGTTTTTATTGGCGAAAGTCAATGCCGATGAGCAAGAAATGATCACCCAGCAACTGGGCGTGCGCTCCTTGCCGACGGTGATGTTCTTTAAAGACGGGCAACCCGTGGATGGCTTTACTGGGGCGCAAACGGAAAACAGTATTCGCGAGTTATTAGAGAAGTATCTGCCCAAACCTTGGGATTTAAAGTTGCCCGAAGCCTTAGCTTTAATGGAAGCGGGCGAGACCAATGAAGCCGCCGCTTTATTACGTGAGCTATGGCAGGATTCCAAACAGCAAAGCAATATTGGCCTGCATTTGGCACAGTGCTTTTTATTGCAGAACCGCTTAGATGAAGCTGAGGAGATCTTAAAGCTGATCCCCATGGCCGATCACGATGCTTTTTATCAGCAATTAGTCTCCCAGCTATCGTTACAGCAAGCCGCCGGAACAACACCTGAACTGGAATCACTCCTAGATCAGTTAGCGAAAGATCCCGACAATCTAGAAGTGAAATTACAGACAGCGATTCAATACTGGCAAGAGAAGCATGCCGCTGAGGCTCTAGAGCACTTGATTAACATCCTCAAAAAAGATAAAAACTACAATGATGGAATTGCTAGAAAAACCATGCTGGATATTTTTAGTAGCCTAGGCAATAAAGACCCCTTAGTGGTTCAATACCAGCGCCAACTCTTTTCACTTCTCTATTAAATCCACTTATGAGCGTATCGATTACAGGGTTCGATTATTTTAAAGAGCAGGTGCAGCCTGAGTTGCGCGCTGTGGTGGATTACTTTTTCACCACGACTTTTAATTTATACCAAGTCGATGTAAAGCAAGTTCCGTCTAGGCTGGTGCAAGCTGCTAGGAAGTTTACGGAAGAAAAAGAAAAAACACTCTATATCACAGCATTAGAGCAGGTGCAGAATGCCCAAGCACAAATGTTTAACACCTTTGCTTTCCACCTGCTGGAGTCGATGCAATATTTCAGTGGCGAAAACATAGCTCAAATCAATAGTGCGCAAGTTGAGCATAACTTTGATGCCTTAGAAACACATGCACGTGAAGATGAAATGCTCTTACGATCGCTCACATCGCAGCTTGCCGAACGTAATAAAGTAACGCTTGATAGCTTGCACCAATCGCTAGAGCAAGCATTGGACATACGTATCGAGCCACTGTTAAGCCCTTTTAACCCGATGTTTATTTGTCACGCTTTGCATGCATCGCTTAGCTTACAGGGCGTGCACTCCCGAGTTAAAAAAGAGATTTTACACATCTTTGCTGACTCATTCTTTGTTTCGCTCGATGGCCTTTACGCGAACATGTTAACGCAGTTTCAGCAGCTAGGTTTTAGCGGCCACTCTAGTAGTGGTGCTAATGCCGGCGGGCCGACAAACGATGCCTTTGATATGGATTTCAACGAGATTCTGTTAAGCGGTGTTATCCCTGCAGACTTTTCTGGCGCTGCGTATATTCCGCTACAGACTATGACCGACAATGTGCTATCCCAAAAAGAACTGCTCACTTTATTAGCCAGCATCCAAAAAGGTTATGACCCCATCACCGATGGCTTATTAATCACCCATATCAAGCACCGTTTATCCGTTGATGCCTTGTCTGGAAAAATCGCAGCGCCTTCCTTACGTGATGAAAACGTTATCAACTTGATTAGCTTAATCTTTCAAAAGCTGGCCTATACTGTCGATGAGAAAACCGCCGATCTATTACTGCGCTTGAGCGTACCCTTCACCCGCATATTGCTCTGTGACGAACTGTTATTACATGATAAAAGCCATCCTGCACGGGCATTTCTCAACGCTTTGATACAGCTAGCACATAACAACCCTGATGATGCGCTGGTGTTTAAACAAGTACAGCTTTATGTCACTAAAACCTTAATGCGCTACCAAGGGGATGCACAGCTGTTTGAAGATTTAAGCCGCGAAGTTGAAGCGCTACTGGAAAAATACCAAAGCACAGCGCCGCAGAGTTTGGATGATATTGCTGCGCAATTACGTGCAGAAGAAAAACAACAGCTAGTGCGTAAAGCGATAGCGAGCTTTGTCCATCGTTTAACCGACAAAATAAACCACAAATTACGTTTTCATCTATTATTAGATATTTTTCTACAGGAAATCTTCTTTTCGATTTACACCAACGCGGGCAAAGACTCCATCGAGTGGCAAAATGCTTTGCGCTTTGTGCAACGCCTTGTCAGCTTATTGGATAATAGCGATAGCGACGCGTTTAATGCCGCGAAAAAAGAGCTGGCCGCCACAGTGAAAACCTTGAATCGTTATTTGAATGATCTTGGTATCAGCATGCTGTGGCGACGTAACTTTTTTGACCAGATGCAAGAGATTCAAATTCTATTAAATCGCGGCTTGCGGCTTAGCGAGCTTGATGATGAGCAGCTTAAATACACACATGCCATAGATATTATTATTGATCATTATGAAAGTGAATGGGCCGCGCAAAAGGTAGGCAGCTACACCATAGGCCACCAGCATACACAGGCTAAACCTATCGGCCCTGTGTCTAATAGCCAAACTGCAGCGCAAGCTCTTGTTGATAATTTACACAGCGGCCAATGGATCAACATACTGCTAAATGATAAGCGTACGCCGTGTTTTTTAAGTCACATCAGCCAGTCACGTGGCGTCTATATATTTTATAACCGCCAGCATCAAAAGTTATTTGAGCGCCAATACAATGATTTAGCGCAGGATTTTTTAGCGGGCTTTGCGTTTTTATTTGAGCGATGCTCAAGCTTTGATACAGCACTGAATACGCTCATCCAGCAGCTAAAAACACGCCAACCACTATAAGCCAGCGCTTAAAAATCCAGCTTTGGCCTAAAGATGGGTGCAAGACCAATGCCATCAAGATGCTTTTGAAGATATGCTTGAATCGCTTCAGCATTATCCATTTTCAATACCGCTTTTAAAATCTTTTTGGCTTTACTCATCTCGATAAAACGCACTATCGACTTTACTCTTGGCACATTGATCGCATTCATGGATAGATAGTCATAGCCCATAGCCATTAATAGTATTGCCGCTGCAGGGTCACCGGCTAACTCGCCACAAACAGATACCGGCTTACCGGCTTTGATCGCCGCTTTAGCAATGTCATTGCAGGCACGCAACACTGCTGGATGGTAATGATTATATAGATGAGAAACATAGGTATTGTTTCTATCGACTGCCAATAAATACTGGGTTAAATCATTGCTACCTACCGATAGAAAATCCACTTTCTCTGCAATTTCTTTCACTAGGAAAATAGCAGAAGGCACTTCTATCATAACGCCCAACATGGGCATTTTTACTTGCAAGCCAGACTCTTGTAATTCGACGACGGTGCGCTGCAAGAGGATCTTCGCCTCATCTAGCTCGCTAATCGTTGATATCATCGGCAGTAAAATGCGTAGATTATCCATGCCTACACTGGCCTTTAACATGGCGCGAATTTGCACCAAGAAAATTTCCGGATGATCCAAAGTAATACGAATACCACGCCAACCTAAAAACGGATTATCCTCAGCAATCGGGAAATACGGCAGGGCCTTATCACCACCGATATCCAAGGTTCGCATGGTGACGGGTTTCGGTGAAAAGATACTCAGCTGTTGACGATAAATTTGCCGTTGTTCATCTTCCGTAGGAAAACGTTCACCTAACATAAAGGGAATTTCTGTACGGAATAAGCCAATGCCGTCAACGCCCTCTTCCAGCGTTTTTGTTATCTCGCTCATCAGGCCGGTGTTAACCATCAATGGTAACTCATGGCCATCGAGGGTTACCGCGGATTTACCTTTCAGCTGCTCTAAGCCTTTGCTGATGAGCTGTTCTTCATCGTAGACCACTTGATAACGTTTTCGCACACTGGGGCTAACATTGGCAATAACAAAGCCCCCATAAGCATCAACAATAATTGTTTTGCCTTCAAGTTTTTTCGCTGGCATGCCGGTAACGCCGACCACAGCCGGTATACCCATAGAGCGTGCCAAAATAGCCGCATGCGAATGGCTAGAACCGCGAATAGAAACAATACCGGCAAGCTTTTCACGCGGCACTTCGCCTAACATAGAGGCGGTCAATTCTTCACTGATTAAAATCGTGTTATCGGCATAGTCGCGTTTAATCGGATCCATTTTTTGTAGATAGCCGAGTATACGAAGGCCTAAATCTTTAATATCAACAGCTCGTTCGCGCAGGTAAACATCGTCCATCAATTCAAAACTGCGCACATATTCCATGATCACTTGGCTTAATGCGCTTTGTGCCCATAGCCCTTGCTGAATTCGGCTGATCACCGCTTGCTTGAATGTACTATCGTCCAGCATTTGTAGATACACATCAAACAGGGCAACTTCTTGCGCGGCGATTCTGCCGACAAACTTGCTACGTAGCTCATCGATATCTAGACGTACTTGCACCAAGCAATCGCTAAAAAAAGCGACCTCTTCTTCTACATCATCACACTGGCGCGCCGTCACCGCTTGCAAGTCGACCTGCTGCATAATCACTACAGCTTCACCTAAGGCCACACCTGGACAACCCGCTACCCCATAAAAACGCACATCTTTTTTATTGGCTTTCTTTTCACCGTAAGGCTCGATAGCACCTATCACTTGTGCATGCGCTATTGCACCGGCTAATTGCGCGGCAATGGTGATCAAAAAGGATTCTTCCGCCTCATCAAACTTACGCGATGCGCGTTGCTGCACAACTAACACACCTAGCACTTCACGCTGGTGAATAATAGGCACGCCCATAAACGCATTGAAAGGATCTTCACCGACGCTGGGCAAATGTTTAAAGGCGGGGTGTGCCGGTGCATTATCAAGGTTAATTACTTCAGCGCGCTGCGCAGTTAAACCCACCAAACCCTCGTCGCGGGCTAGACTAAGCTTGCCTTCGACTTTTTTGTTAAGGCCTTCGGTAGACATAAACACATAGCGGTCGGACTCCCTATCCAGTAAATAAATCGAGCACACCTCGGCATCCATCACTTGGCAAACGCTAGTGGTAATCGTGCTTAAAGCTGTTTTTATATCTTTAGACTGATTAACTTCCTGAACAATGATACGTAAGGATTCTAGCATTGACATGATTGCACCATGTCTCTATGTGGCGTTGATAGCTCTTTCAATGCACGCAAATAAACATTACGCTTAAACGGCACCACCTGTTGCATGGGATACCAATAGTTAACCCAACGCCAATGATCAAATTCCGGCTTTTGCTGCATATCCAAGCGCACGGCATTGTCATCACTTAAATGCCGCAATAAAAACCACTTTTGCTTTTGGCCCACACACAAGGGCCAGGAGTTACGTCGTTGCAAACGCTTAGGCAAGCGGTAGCGCAGCCACTCTTGCGTATGTGCTATGACTTCAACATCGTTAGGGTATAGGCCTATTTCTTCATGTAATTCACGGTACATAGCCTGCTCAGGCGTTTCGCCAAAGCGCATCCCCCCCTGAGGAAACTGCCAGGCATTTTGCGCAAAACGTCGCGCCCACAGTACTTGGCCTGCGCCATTCGCCAGAATAATACCTACATTTGCACGAAAACCCTGTTCATCAATCACGATAATAATCCTACAGCAACAGCGCTGCTGTTTGACAATGCGCATAGCATAATGAATGATGCGCCTCTAAAAATGTATTATTGTAGACGCTTTTCCACCTTATTTGCTGAGAATTTGTAATGACTTTAGCAATTTTTGATTTAGACAACACCCTGCTTCATGGCGATAGTGATCATAGCTGGGGACAATTCCTTGTCGAGCAAGGCGTTGTTGATGCCGAAGAATATAAACGAGTAAATGATCATTTTTATGAGCAGTATCAATTAGGTACGCTCGATTATGATGCGTTTACGGCTTTCGCTTTAAAGCCATTAAGTGAAAATTCCATGGAGCAATTGGCCGCTTGGCATAAGCAATTTATGCAAGAAAAAGTGCAGCCAATGCTACAGAAAAAAGCACAAGAATTGCTACAAAAGCATAGAGAGCAAGGCCATTATCTGCTGATCATCACCGCTACCAACGCTTTTATTACTCGCCCGATAGCGGAATTGATGGGCGTAGATGAAATTCTAGCAACCGAACCGGAAATAGTAGATGGTCGCTATACTGGCAGACCAAAAGGCACACCTTGCTTCCAAGAAGGTAAAGTAAAACGCCTACACGAGTGGCTAGAAGAAACTGGCCATACATTAGACGGCAGCTATTTTTATAGTGATTCAATGAATGACTTGCCGCTACTACAAGTCGTCGACAAGCCTATTGTTGTTGATGGCGATGAAGCCTTAAACCATTATGCAAAGCAGCATAATTGGCTAATGATGAGCCTGCGTAGTGAGTAACTACTCATCTTCCGCACGGTACCAAGTTTGCGTACGGTAAAAAAGCCCCAAATAACCGCGAACCTGTAAATTGCCCTCTTCCAACCAAGCCCTGCTACGGTAAACTTTTCCTTTAGCAGGGTCTAAAATACTGCCACCGGTATACAGCTCGTCCTTTTTCTCTAAGTCTTTTAAAATCACCATACCGACAATAGGCTGATCTTTATCTTCACCTTTACACTTCGTGCACAAAGTATCGGCGGGCTTTAGCAATAGATGCCTCACTTTGCCAAAGTATTTATCGTCTTGCTGATAAATCTCAACAATGGATTTTACTTCGCCCGTCTCATCATCCACGGTATGCCATAAACCTGTAATGTTTTGAGCATGTAATGGAAGCAGCCAAAACATTAAGCTAATTAAGATAGAAAAACGCATGCCAATACCTCTTTTTAGTCAGTTGCTTTATGATAGATCAACCATAACACCAAAAATACTACCCACATACGGCTAATATGATGAACTCCTTACTTTCCAGATTACTTATACTCTGCCTTACGGTCGTACTGGCCAGTTGTAGCACCTTAAACAAACGCCAGCTAGATAAAGAGTATGGGGTGACCCAAGTACAAACAGACCGCATGGTTAGCCATGACTCACCCGCTGGGAAGTTCTTTTTAAACTCGGTACAGCCAATTATTGAAAGCCGCTGCGCCGTATGTCATGGCTGCTACGATGCACCCTGCCAGCTGAAACTGACATCAGCTACCGGTATTGATCGCGGTGCCAATCCGACTTTAATTTACCACGCCTCTCGACTCACGGCCGGCCAACCTAGCCGCTTAGATGTTGACGCACAAAGCACTGAGGAGTGGCGTAAGCGTGGTTTTTTCCCGACGCTGAACGAGCGCGACCAAACTAGTACCGCCAATATGCAGGCCAGCTTAATGTTTCGCTTGCTTGAACAGAAGCAGCAGCATCCTTTACCTGATGGAAAAATCCTTCCTGCCAGCTTTGATCTCTCCTTAAACCGTAAACAAAGCTGTCCACGTATCGAAGACTACGAAAAGTATCAACGCGACAAACCACTATGGGGCATGCCTTACGCCCTACCTGCAATTAGCGCAGATGAATTGAAAATCCTAACGCAGTGGTTAGCGGATGGTGCAAAAATGGCGCTGCCAGAAGCCCCGATTGTTAGCCTACAAAGCCGAATCAAACAATGGGAAAGCTTGCTCAATGGCGACTCTTTAAAGCAACAGCTGGTGGCTCGCTACATTTATGAGCATTGGTTTGTCGCCGACCTCTATTTCGAGGATATTTCTACAGAGCGCTTTTTTCGCTTAATCCGCTCTGCAACACCACCGGGCGAACCCGCACAGATAATTGCCACACGCCGCCCTTTTGATGATCCTGGTGTAGAGCGTGTCTATTACCGTTTTATCCCCACAGATAAAACAACCGTTTTCAAAACCCATATGCCTTACGCCTTGAGCAGTAAAAAGTTCAAGCGTATGCATGAGCTATTCTTTGACAACGATTACGAAGTCAACGCCTTACCCAGTTACCAAGCGAAAGCTGCGGCCAACCCTTTTATTAGCTTTGCCGCCATTCCCGCACAGTCGCGCTATAAGTTCATGCTCGATGAAGCAAACTTTACCATTATGGGCTTTATTAAAGGCCCTGTTTGCCGTGGCAATGTTGCTCTTAACGTGATTAACGACCACTTCTGGGTGTTTTTTGTTGACCCTGACAGCCCACTCTCGCAAAACGATGAGTTTGTCGCATCGCAAGTGGATAACATCAGCTTCCCTGCAGAAAACAAAGGTGTGTTTCAGCATCTTGGCTATTGGGCTAATTACTCTAAGCATCAAACCAATTATTTGAACGCTAAAAGTGAAGCTTTAGAAAAACGCTTTAATGGCTCACCTTTGCAGCTCGATGAACAGCTTATCTGGGATGGTGAAGGCCACAACGATAATGCTGCATTATCTGTGTTCCGTCATTTTGATAGCGCCGTTGTACTCAAAGGCTTGGTGGGTACGATGCCGCAGACCGCATGGGTCATCGATTATACCTTACTAGAACGCATCCATTATTTACTGGTTGCCGGTTTTGATGTCTATGGTAATTTCAATCACCAACTGTTGACGCGCTTGCACATGGACTTTTTACGCTTAGAAGGCGAGTTCAACTTCATCGCTTTATTGCCAAAGGAAGAACGTCTACGCTTGCGCGATCTTTGGTACCGCGATGCTGATGAAAAAGTAAAATCGTTTTTATATGGCTCGCGCGCCTATCTGGACTACCCGCCTGGCATAGACTACCAAACCGACAAACCAGGCCTAGAATTAATCGAGCTATTAGCAAAGCGTTTAGCGCCAGTGTTAAATACCGATCACTCTTTAGACAATGCAGCGGTCAGCGACTCACAACGCGCCCTGCTTAAGCCACTGATGGCTATCCGCGGTCAGGCAGCTACCATAATGCCGGAGGCTAGCATTATTTTATTGGAAAAGAGCGATGGTCAAAACCAGTTGTTTACCATCACTGCCGATAGAGCCTATAGCAACTTGACCAGTTTATTTGCTGAGCAAAAAAATCGCCTACCTGAAGAGGATGCTCTAACCGTAATGTATGGCGTCTCTAGCGCCTATCCTTCGGCTATTTTGCACGTCAAGGAACAGCAACTTGCTAAGCTAAGCGACGCTATACATGCGATTGAAAGCGAAGAGGACTATATCAAACTGTTAGATACCTACGGTGTACGCCGCACCAACCCTAACTTTTGGCCACTAAGCGATATCATCCACCAAGAGCTACGCAGGATGGATCCCATTGCTTATGGATTACTGGACTATAATCGCTTAGAAAACCGTTAGTTTATGTTGTTAAGAGCTAACACGCCCACCGCTTAAGCCGCGATTTATTCGCGCCAATAGTTGTTCGCTGCGGCAACGGTTTGAAAGTTAACCGCAATCACTTGTGATGCCGCGGTTAACTCTGATGCATTATTGGCATATTCAGGGCGTAATTTATGCAGCACCTCAGCATCAGGCTGCGTGTACTTCACGCCACGACGGCTTAAGGTAATTGCCAGCTCAAAACCCTCTTGCGGGCTAGCCGTGATTAATGATGTTAGCCAAGTATCAGCCATAATAAATCCCTCATTGTGCTATTAATGAATCATTGTCAGCGCGAATGGCTAGCTAGCGAGCTCGCTATAACCTAGCGCATTACTCAGGTAATAATCATACTGTATTTTTATCACTGAACGCGAGTGCCAACTACACAATCTTTTATCGTTATCACTCAAAAGCACAGCGGCTAGCTTGAATCAAAGTGATAATTGTGCCAAATTGCTGAACGATTACCGCTAAGCTCAGCAGATTACAAATAGTGCTTCTTGATCAAAAACCACACGCTTTCATCAAGATGCACTGCTACACTCTGACCATCTAGCATTTTTGCTGCACAGTTAACTATTATTTTTCACACTATGGCTAAAATATCTTCTGCTGCATTCGACAAAATACAAACCAGTACACTGCTCGCTTTAGCGCATATCTTTGATAAAACCGTCGATATTATTCACCAAGCTATCGAGCAAGAATCTCGCGGCACATTTGCCGGCGAAGACGCTAAGCCCGCAGCTGCTCCTATCAGTGACGCACCCGACACCAGCAATAAAGATGAAGCCTTAGAGTTTGCTGTAGAAAAAAACACGGCCGAAGTAGAGCTACCCAAGAGTAAGCAGCTTAGCGGCCTAAACAAAAATATTCTTGATACTTTCCAGCAGCAACTACCAGCGCTAAAAAGCAATGCCTCTGCTGATTTACGCCAGGTTTACACACAAATCAGCACCAGCCAATCACGCAAGCTGGCAGACAATAGCATCGATGGTTTACAGCTCGTAAGCTACGATGATATGGAATTACAAATTGTTTTATCACACTTTGAAAACATCTTACTAAAACATTTTCAGCTGCCACTCGCTATGCTGTGCATGCGCTTTGAACATATCTGCAAACGAGAAGTGCCTCTTAGCCGCCTGCCTGTCAGCCCTACAATGCTTGGGCATATTTTCCTTAACGCGGTCAGCCAACTGGACTTAAGCACTGCCGATAAAAAAAGCTTATTAATGGCTTTGCTCAACGCACTAAAAAACGTTTATAAGCCCTTATTAGAGCAGACCAATAAATTATTTTTACAGCACAATATTCTACCGAATCTTTCTAAAGACGATATTCTCGTGCAACAAAAGCGGGAAACGCAACGCCAACAAGCCGAACAAAAACGAAAAGAATTGCTCGGCATTTCAGGCTCTGAAGGCGATAGCCTGAGTGACTCCTCGGCGGAGTTATCCCATTTTTTACACCAACTGACCATTCCCGACACCGCTGAGCAACATATTGTTTTCTCTAAGCCAGGCGCGCCAAGGATTAATCGCCAAGAACTTGCTCAAAAGGTCAGTCTAATTCATGAAACACCTACCACTGAAGATAATGGTGTCTACCGTAAACTAGCGACAGAGCAAAGTTTAGCGCAGCAATTACAAAGCAAGGCTAAACTCGAAGACTATGGCCTATCCGTAGAGGCGAATAAAACCATTAGTTTGATGTCTATGACTTTTGAGCTCTTGCTTGCTAACGACAATATACCCGATGCAATAAAAGCGTTATTGGCACAGCTACAGTCGCCTTTACTGAAAGCGGCTATTCAAGATCAGATGTTTCTTGCTGACACCAATAACCCTGCACAGAAGTTATTTAATAGCATAACCGAGGCCAGCGTTAGTTGGTCGCCAGAAACCAACCCCGAAAATGACTCTCTCTACAAAAAAATGTCCGCGGTTGTCGATAAAGTCAGCACCGATTTTGATGATGATTATTTGATTTTTGATGAGGCAATCGCTGATTTCTTTACCTTCCGTGAAGATGAAGAAGAAAAAACTACGCAGATTGAAACACGCATTGTCGACAGAGAAACATCGCACGCACGCGTACAAAACGCTCAGGAAGTTGCCGAGCAGCATATCCAAAAGAAATTTTCTAAGTTGCAGCTGCCAGAGAGCATTAATGAATTCCTACAGCAAACTTGGCAACAGGCTTTGTTTTTTATCTACAACAAAGAACACTCCAAAGATTCCGTTGCTTGGCAAGATGCTATGCAGTTAGAAGATAGTTTGTTGATTAACCTCAGTAATAAAGAACAAGACGATGTTGAAGTATTTTTTATGGTGCTGCGAGAAAAGCTAATCGACTGCAGTATTTCCCCTAGCGCTATAAAAAAACATATATTAGCCATAAAAGATGCTTTTGCCGCAGATCACACCATTAGCTTAGAGAAGCATGGGGCTGAAACTGAAGAGGATGCAGCGGCCTTATCACAGCAAGCTAGCGATGAGGATGCAGCCTTACTAGAGCCTATTATTGTGGGTAGCTGGCTGCAGAGAAACGATCAAAAGCCGCCGTTAAAAATCAAAGTCGCAGCACATATAAAATTCAATGATTCTTATGTGATGGTGCTACGCAACGGCATGAAAGAAGGCAGCTATACGGGCAAACAGCTGATAGAGCTACTTAGAAATAAAACCCTGCAAGTGGTAAAAAGCCATCTGCAGTTTGAAAGCGCGCTGGAAAGTGTTATCAGCGGCATTCGCTAAGCGCTGCAACAACCTAAAGACGATTATCGCTACCCATGCCACCAAACTGCTTGGACAAATACAAAGCGTAGTTATCCGTCATACCACTGACAAAGTCGACGACACTCATTAACACTTCATAGAGGCTCGCATTATCGGGGATATTTTTTACTCCCACCAAGTCCATT
>SMEQ01000064.1_pt1 | contig 59891 bp, 56 predicted proteins | sample 2456281 | NCBI WGS metagenome assembly SMEQ01 (sample SAMN10132596, study PRJNA489261) | soil metagenome | isolation source: day1 antibiotic-loamy sand soil ammended with raw manure from dairy cow... | place: USA | collected 2015-04-01
CTGTTAGGCAAAAAACATGAATATAAACTCGCAACTAAAAGAACTCTATGAGTCTAAGTGGCCTGCATTGCTTGAAAATGGTCGCAATATAGCAGGCCCAGTTCCTACCAGCCCCTTGCTTCTTTCTGTGGACGAAGCCGAGTTCTCACAAGCTGATAAACGAATTTTGATCTGTGGTCAAGAAACATGGGAGTGGATGAGTTTCGGTTCAACAGTCGAAGATTGTATGGCGTGCTATCGAAGTTTTTTCGTCGATGGTGAGTTTTATGAAGGCTACAATACTAGTGCTTTTTGGAAAGCCTTTAGGTTTTTTGAATCACAAATCACCAATTTTTTTGAGAAGCAGAAGCTCCAGTTTATTTGGCAAAATTTATCTAAAATTGGGCGCAACGACGGAGAGACTGGTATTACAGATGAAATTCGAAGTCTTGAGAGAGAATATTTCCCTGCTTTCAAGGATGAGATAAAGGTGCTTGACCCTGATATGATTTTGTTCCTGACAGGTCCAAATCGGGATCATGATATTCGGTTCCACTTTCCAGATGCGGAGTTTTTTCAGGCAGGCGATGAGCCTAACCTTCGACGACGAGCATGGGTCTCATCTACCGGGCTTCCTTCAGCATCGCTTCGACTTTATCACCCCAGTTATTTTGGTGCTTGGACACATCAATATAAAAACGAAGCAGTTTCTCTGTTGAAAAGTAGAGCCTAACAAGCGCATGTTGTCGGACTGGTTTTCCGCTGCGCTCCAAACCAGCCGCAAATGCGGGCGTTAGAGCTTTAGAGAGGGAAGTCATGTCTGCATCAAAAGAGCTAGAAAAACAAGCACAGTGCCCACACGGCCACTTATCAAAAGAAGTGATTATGGGCCAAAAGACTGGCGACCTTGTTTGCAATGCATGCGGGGAAACCTTTATGAAGAACGAAGAGGTGCTATCCCCAGAGCATAGAAGCTCTATCGTCATGTCAGTTCATGCTCTTCGCATAGCCATGCGGGCAAATCAAGCTCTCAAACTGGTTCAAAAATACGAAGCGAAATACATTGGAACTTATGACTGGGCACTGGTTGATGCCGACAATCGTATTGTTATTCCTGTAATGGCGTCAGTGGTTAACGAAGCAGTGTCCGCCGGTGCAATAAAGCTCTAACAACTGGTTCAAGTCGCTCGCTTCGCTCACTCGGGACCGGCTAAAGCCGGCCCCTTAACCAAACGTTAACTGCGCAAAAATCAAAGAGGATCATATGATCAAGTTACAGAATATTGGCGATGATGAATGGGTTTTTGAGGACAGCTTAGTTGCTTCCTCTGTGCATGAGAGATTAGATGATGCAATAGATCTGTGGCACTCAGGAAAGCTAAATAAAGCTGAACGCTTAATTAAAAGTATTATAAAAAATAATCCATATTATATAGATGCCTACCATCATGCATCAATGATATATGAGGAAAGCGGCCTAGACTTTGAAGCATACCTTTGCTGTAGAGAGGCTGTAAGAATAGGTTTATCCGCTATACCTAAAGAGTTTTCATGGACAACATCAAAAATGGAATGGGGTCACCTTAATAACCGTCCTTTTTTAAGAGCTTATCATAACCTCGGTCTATGGCTAGAAAAGCGCAATGAAATCAATGAGGCTATCAAATTATATTCAAATATGCTTTTGGTATGCCCAAATGACAATATTGGGGTTAGGTATATCCTGCCAAAGCTATGGATAGAAACCGGCGATCTTCTTTCTATTGTACGCCTTAATAAGGAATATCCCGACGACGACTCTCCTGAGTTCATGTACACGCATCCATTGGCGTTAGTCATGCTGGGAGATATTGAAAAAGCAAAAACACTACTTGATGATGCCAAGACAGCTTTTCCCTTGGTAGCAAAAGAATTAAAAAAGAAGCATCACCCAAAACCAAAATCTAGTTTCTCAGGGGGCATTACTGTTGGAGGAACTGATCAGGCTTATGAATATTGGAAGCAATATGGTAAATTTTGGAGCAACTCAGAACAAGCCATGAGTCTATTGTAAACCGTGAGTAAACAGCTAATAAACTGTTATGTTTGTAGCGGTCAAGTAAATCTGGCTACTACACCTAGGCACTTTTATCTTTTTGCTGGTTGTTATCGCTGCGGTGGTGGCTGCGTCAACGCTCGGCGGTATTGATGAGCAGTCTGCCGAGGCTGTTATTATCGGTGCTTTATTGTTTGCCTTTATCGGCACATCGCTTATCGCGCTGGGTTTGGGCATTAGCGGTTTGCTACGTAAAGATAGAAAGAAGCTATTTGCCATACTGGGTATTGTGTTTGCATCAGCGACATTGCTCAGTACGCTGTCACTTGTGTTGATTGGCCTTACTAAAGGCTAACTTGCAAATAACGCTTAATCGCCTGCTCTGCGGCAACAAAGCCCATGCTCGCTGTCATCATAACGGAGGAGCCAAAGCCTGCGGTGCAATCCAAGCGCACGCCATCCATCTCGGCACTTTTTTGTTGGCACACCTCACCTGTAGGCTGCGGGTACACCGCTTGTTGGGTGGAGTACACTGCATCCACGCGAAAACGCCGTTGTTCGTTTTTCGAAAAGTTATAGCGTTTGTAGAGTAAGTAACGCACTTTAGACATCATCGGATCACTGATGGTATTGGCTAAATCCGTGCAGCTGATTTGTGTGGGGTCGGTTTTACCTCCTGCTGAACCCACGGTGATAATGCGAATTTTGCGTGCCTTGCAGTACGCCACTAAACCGGCTTTGATTTGTACCGCATCAATGGCATCGATCACCACATGATGCTGTGGACCGATAAGTTCTTTAATATTGTCGAAATCTAAAAAGTCTTCAATGCCGTGGACGATTATCTCTGGGTTGATATCTGTTAGCCGCGCTGTCAGTGCCTGCACTTTGCTTTGGCCAATACTAGAACTTAGCGCATGCACTTGTCGGTTGATATTGGTCACACAGATATCGTCTAGATCGATCAAGCTGATTTCTGCCACGCCACTGCGCGCCAAGGCCTCTGCTGTCCAGCTACCTACCCCGCCTAAACCGACCACCACGAAATGGGCTTGTGCTAAATGTACCAAGGCTTGCTGGCCATATAAACGGCCTATACCTGAAAAACGCTGTAAATAGGCATCACTTAACGGCATGCTCATGACAATCCCCACTATAATTTGGCGTGCATTGTTACTGTAGCAAAGCGTGTAAATCAAGTGATAGCACTTCACAATGACCCATTTTTAACGTATTTTGCACAGCATCTTGCTGATAAATACTCGCTCTATGAAAAAAACTCTGATTATTCTAATCGCTGGCTTCTGTATTGCCAGCTGTAGCACTTATAAAACAAGTGATCCTGATCTTTCCTTCACCAGCGTCGATATCAACGAAGACCCCGTTATTCCTGTGGGCCATATCGACACCCAAGGCAAAGCGATTAACTTTTTGGGCTGGATTGATGTGTTTGTGCAAAAGCCCAATATGATACAAGCTGATGCCAATGAAGAACTGGTGAATTATGTTTTAGCCCATACAGCGGCAAAGCGCGGCGCGAATGCCGTGATACATGTGTCGTATAAAGAAAGCTTGAATTTAACGGGCCGTAAAAAAATGTTTGGCCGCGGACAAGCTGTACTCCTCACGCATCGGGAAGAAGAAAAGCCATCCCCAGCCAAGCCTTTGCTTAGTGCCGAGCTTGTAGAGCCTACCGAGGCTGTAATACCCAGCCCTGCCGCTGCTGAAACCCAACCTGTAACTGAGCCTAGCATCCCGGCGACTATTGAAGTTGCAACTGAAGCACCTATTGAAGAAACACAACTCGCTGAACAAGAACAAACCCCTGTAGAGCAAGCTATTGTGATAACTACACCACAACGCAAAGTACCGGCAGAGTCGTCCACTATTATTAATAAGCAAGCCACAGGTGGGGTTATTTATACGCCAAAAAAAGACAGCCCTGCTGCTGAGAAAACCTTATTTACCAATAGAAGTTATGATGACTTATCCGACGAGCAGAATCGTATGCAGCTGATGCTCAACACGGCTCGTTTTATAGAAAGCAAAATACAAACGCTTAATGATAAAGATTTGCATAGCGCTAGCTCACGCCTGATACAAATGCTGGAATCGCAGCAGCAGTATTTACATGCATTGGAGTAGTTAGCTAATAAGCTGTGAGCGCCGCGACTGGAACGATATTATTAGCCACGGAAAACACGGAAACCATTACTTCAAATAATTTCGTGTTTTTAGTGGGTTTCGTGGCAGTTCAAACAATGGTGAGTGCATTCCACTATCGCCGATAAGATCGGCTCCCACAATCGTTAGCGCTTCTAGTTGTGGAAGCGAAACTTTTTCGCGATTGGAGCGATATTATTGGCCACGAAACGCACGAAAGTTAAAACTTAAAAATTATTCCGTGTTTTCCGTGGATTCCGTGGATTCCGTGGCATATCAAACTACGGTTTTTCAGCTAGCCAATCTGCTAACTGCGGTGCGTAGTAGCTAATAATCAAATCCGCCCCTGCACGTTTAAAGGCGATTAAGGTTTCTATCACTACGGCTTTTTCATCCAGCACACCCGCATTAGCCGCCGCTTTTACCATCGCGTATTCACCACTGACGTGATAAACCGCCAGCGGTTTTAAGCTGTTTTGACGGATGCTGGCTAGAATATCCAAATACGCTAATCCCGGTTTTACCATTAGAATATCGGCGCCTTCGGCTTCGTCTTGCAAGGACTCTGCTAAGGCTTCGCGGGCATTGGCCATATCCATTTGATACGTGGAACGGCTGCCTTTAAATGTGCTGTCCACCGCATCACGGAAGGGGCCGTAAAACGCGGAGGCAAATTTGGTCGAATACGACATAATCGGAATATGACTAAAACCTGCCTCATCCAAAGCATCGCGTAAGGTGATAATCATGCCATCCATCATGCCTGATGGCGCTATCATATCGACACCGGCTTTGGCGGCGACAATCGCTTGTTTTTGTAAATTCACCAAGGTGGCATCGTTATCCACATCATCATTACAGACCACGCCGCAATGGCCGTGGTCAGTGTACTCACAAAAGCAGTTATCGCTGATCACTAACATCTCAGGCTGGGCTTGCTTGGCAATACGAATAATACGCGCCATTAGGCCTTGTTCATTCCAAGTATCGCTACCATCCGCATCTTTATTTTCCGAGACGCCAAATAATAAAACGGCGCGTATGCCTTTTTTCCACGCGTCTTTTACTACATCACCTAGTTGCGCTTCAGGATAACGATAAATACCGGGCATGCTGGATATAGCCACGGGTTGTTCGATACTTTCTTGCACAAAAATAGGGTAAATCATATCGCTCATGTGCAGCTGTGTTTCTCGTAACAAACCACGGGTGGTGGCATTGGCACGTAAACGACGAAAGCGTGAACCTAATAAAAAAGACATAATCACTCCCAACTATATAAATGCAGGCCATCTTAAAGGTTTTGAACCGCAATAAACAAGCACTACGCCTGTGCTATGATGTGTTTGATTCTTTTATTGGCGGATTCTATGGCAATTTTCTCCAACGATGCAAAGCATAGCCGTTTTGCCAGCTTAGGCGACAGTTTTTATGCCTACGCCCCTATCGAAAGTTTGGCAGACCCCGTTTTAGCCAGCGTTAACCAGCAAACCACGGATTTTTTAAACCTAGACGAAAGCCTATTGAGCAGTGATACGCTAGTAAAAATACTGGCTGGCCAAGGCGAGCAGAAAGACGGTATTGCTAGCGTCTATTCTGGCCATCAGTTTGGTGTTTACAACCCGCAGCTAGGCGATGGTCGCGCCGTAATTATAGGCGAGCAAATAGCCCATGATGGCACACTGTGGGAGTTGCAACTCAAAGGCAGCGGAAAAACCCCCTTCTCGCGTTTTGGCGATGGCAAGGCGGTATTACGCTCCAGCATTCGTGAATATCTAGCCTGTGAAGCCATGCATGCTTTGGGCATTGCTAGCACGCGCGCTATCGCTTTAGTCGCTAGCAGCACGCCCGTTTACCGAGAGCGTGAAGAAACCGCTGCCTGCCTATTACGCAGTGCGCCCAGCCACATTCGTTTTGGTCATTTTGAATACTTTTTTTATACTCATCAACACACGCAACTGACCCAGTTAGCCGACTTTGTTATTGAGCAGTACTTCCCCGATATTGCCCAATGCGATAAAAGCCTACGCTATGGCTTATGGTTTGAAGAAGTGGTGAAACGTACAGCCAAGCTAATTGCCCAATGGCAGGCTGTCGGCTTTTGTCATGGTGTGTTAAATACCGATAATATGTCGATTCTGGGTTTGAGCATCGATTACGGTCCTTATCTATTTTTGGATGCATTTAAGCCTAATATGATCACTAATCGCAGTGATCATCAAGGCCGCTATACATTCCGCCAGCAAATCCCCATAGGCTTATGGAATTTAAATGCCTTGGCGCAAGCGCTATCGCCTTTACTGAGCCGTGAGCAAATGCAAGCAAGCTTACTGTTATACCAACCCTTAGTGATTACGCACTACCGTGAGTTACTGCTTAATAAGCTGGGTTTGCAGGCAAGTGACGAGAAAGAAGATGATGCTTTGATTGGTGAGTTGCTCGACATTTTAGCCAAAGAGGCCGCTGATTATAGCTACTTCTTTCGCCAGCTCAGCGAACGGGATGCCGAGCACTGCCATAGGCTTGCGGATGATTTTATCGACGCGCCACGCTTTTTACAGTGGCTGGCTTTATACCAGCTGCGTATTGCCCAGCAAGTGAGCGGCGATATGCAGCGCATGCAAACCATGCAGCAAAGCAACCCCAAGTATGTATTACGTAATTATTTTGCCGAACAAGCGATTGAGAAAGCGCAAACAGGTAATTTTACTTACCTCAACGATTTATTATGTGCTGTGCAATCGCCGTTTACCGTGGAAGAACGCTTTGCGCATTTTGCTGAGCTGCCACCGCAATCGTCTGAGAATATTGTCTTAAGCTGTTCTTCGTAATTTTAGCCATAAAAAAGGCGAGTCATCACTCGCCTTTTCCATTATTGATTGGGCTTACTTACGGTAAGACAAAGCGTACCGGGACCAAGAACTCTAACTCTTCATCACTGATAGCTGTAGGGAAATCTGAAAACTTCGCACTAACGATAGCTTGCATGGCTGCGTTGTCTAAGCTTCTTGAACCGCTGGATTCATACACTTCGTGATTTTGTAAGTTGCCTTTATCATCCAAACGAATTTTAACAACGCTGGTGCCTTCTTCTCTTGCACGTAATGCACGCGATGGATAAACCACACGGCGTAAAATTGAGCGTGTTACATCCACACGATAAAGATTTTTAGCAACGCTGGCTTCTGCGCTATCAAACTTACCCACGCTGTCATCTAACCATTGCTCAATTTCTGCACTACGAGATACTGTGGAACCCACGGAGCGAAAACGACGTTGTAAATCAACTGAAGCGGCAACATCGCTACCGACGATTTGCTCACGGAAACTGGCATAAGGTAACTGCGGACCTAACCATGTACGTAGCAACACCGTAAAAAACTCGGCATTAGCAAATTTTAGTAGCTCCACACCGTTGATATTAATCACCGCGTTATTGGGCGTGTAATCAATGGTCATTCTATCGCCTTCTACCAAAGGCCCTTTAAACATGGTTAAAAACGCTTCGAGATCTTCCGCGTATTGGCTATTAACACTGGATGGGTTGTTCTGGTTAATCGCTGTGCGCCACTCTTTCTCAACATTGCGTTCGCGCCATTGCTTAGTGGTAATACGCATATCCATACGTTTAGCTTGTTTACTGCTAAGCAAGGTTTCAACGTTTTGTGACGGCTGTTCAACCAACAAAGCAGCGATATAGACTTCACTAGGGCCCGACCAATAGCTTGCCATACCATTTAATTGTAATTTGGCATTACTGGCAGCATGTACAGAAAACGAAAAAATACAGAGGGCTAATAAAAGGGTTTTTCTTATTGTCATATTGGTTTACGTCCTAATAATTCTCATCGATAACAAGAGCCAAAACGCGTACATTAAAACATAGAAAGTTTATAATTAACACCGCTAAGATATACTAGCAATTCACAAAACCCATGATAAACAAACAACTTTTCGGGGTAAACGCTTGCCTATAACATTAACGCCCGCTGCCACACTGATTTTATTAGCCGACAGCGATGAAGGGATAAAAACCTTATTATTACAGCGCCAGTCCAAAGCTAGCTTTCTGCCTGGTGCTTGGGTTTTCCCCGGTGGCATTGTCGAGTCTCAAGATATCGTACAAGCGCAGCACGATAATCGTTGGCTAAGCGCACGTTATGCCGCTAGCCGCGAAACGGCTGAGGAATCGGGCATAGCATTAAACCCAGAACAATTAGTCGACTTCTCCCGCTGGATAGCACCAAAAGAAGCGGAAAAGCGCTTTGACACCTATTTTTTCTTAGCCCACTGCGATAAGCAAGCAATACGTCTACAAAAAGAAGAAGTCAGCAATAGCCAGTGGTTAACCCCCTCGCAAGCGATAGAGAAGCACCATCAGCAGCAGTTAAAGCTGATCCCACCCACATTAGTCAGTTTGGAATACTTGAAAGATTTTGATAGCTGCCAAGGTGCCTTAGTGCATTATCAACACAGGCATGCCATCGAATTTACACCCAAAGTGCACTTTTGGCAGGATCAAGTATTTATGCTTTATCATGGCGATGTTGCTTATGAGTCCTTCGATATGCGCGAACAAGGCCCTTACAATCGCTGCCAGTTAATCGGTAACGCTTGGCACTATATTTATCAGCAGTAAATCGCTTTTACTGCGCCTTGATATATTGCAACAAGGTTTCTACCAGCACGCGAATATCAATCGGCTTGGCTATATGGGCATTCATCCCCGCTTGATAGCAACGCTGTATATCTGTTTCTAAGGTATTAGCTGTCATCGCAATAATCGGTAAATCTTCTGATTTTTCCATTTGTCGAATTAAGCGGCTAGCTTGAAAGCCATCCATAATCGGCATTTCAATATCCATCAAAACCGCCTGATAAAACCCCTTGGACTTTTCATAGATATCATCATACGCTTGTTTGCCGTGCTCACAAACCGTGACATCAGCACCGTATTTTTTCAACATCCCTTTCGCAACTAGCTGATTAACGTGGTTATCCTCAACCAGCAAAATTCGCATCCCTTGCAAGTGCTTTGCCCCCAGCACATTATCGCTTACTGCAGGTAAAAGCGTTTTTTTAGTTGCCGATTCCGTGACTAAAAAGGACAGAAGCTTTCTTGGCAATAAAGGTTTAGCCAATAGGTAGAGTTGTTTGTATTGTTCCAAGAGGTTTTGCAGCTCGACACAGACTGACATGGCGAGCAATACGATAGTGCGGTTATTGGGGGTTTTGTCGATGCTTTCTTTTAGCTGGTGAACATGCTGACTTTGCAGCTGTATATCAATCAATATAAACGGCGTATCGGTGAGACTATCAAGCACGGTATTTAACTTTTCGCCGTCCTCAAAAACAATGATATCGGCATCTAAAGAAAACGCTCGAAACAGCTCTCGATATTCTGCGGCACCGGCTGCATGCTGGCAAATAACTGCGACCTGAGTAAAGGCCGGTGGGCTGGGTAAATAATATAGGGTTTTATCCGGTTCCTCACATCCCACGCGAATAGTGAAATGGAACTCGCTGCCTAAATCGTAAAGGCTTTTCACTGTAATATGGCCGCCCATCAGCTCCACTAAGCTCTTACAAATTGATAAGCCAAGGCCGCTACCCCCATACTCTCTGGCTATGCGTATTTCAGCCTGCACAAAGGGGTTAAATAGCTGATCGATTTGCGTATCTGTCATGCCCACGCCTGTATCGGCTAAGACAAAGTCCACACTGAGATAACCAACGGATGCTTGCCTACAACTAACCGACAGGCTGATGGTTCCTTGGCTAGTAAACTTTAAAGCATTGGAGAGCAGGTTATTGAGCACCTGTGATAAGCGGCTAGGATCACCCTGCACTTTTTGCGGCACATTGGCTGCGAAGTGGACGCGTAAATCAATGCTTTTCTCTACCGCCTGCGGGGCGAATAAGAGCAAGACATTTTGCACAACATCGTCTAAAGCAAAGGAGATATTTTCCAATGCTAACTTACCAGATTCAATACGGGCGATATCTAGAATATCGTTTAACACACCAAGTAATTGTTTACTGGCATGTTGCACAATATGAACCTTTTCCCTTTGCTCATCTGCTAATGCGCTATCTTCTAGCAAATACAGCATGCCGATTACGGCATTCAACGGCGTGCGCACCTCATGGCTCATACGCGCTAAAAATTCGGTCTTTGCTAAGTTAGCGCGCTCCGCATTTTGTCGTAACAATTCTAAGTGTTGTAGGGTTTTTTTGAAGGTGGTGATATTGCTGTAAACACCCACAGCGCGTAAAGGTTTGCCTTGGGCATCACTTTTGACGATGCCGCCACGAATCATAATCCAGATCACATTCCGCGATACTGTGAGCATGCGACATTCAGTAAATTCCGACTGCAAATTGCCGTTAAATATACCACCTAAGGTTTGCTCAAGTTGTGGTTTATCGTCTTCATACACATGCGACCAGAAATCTTCAATCGACATCGCAGCATCTTTTGCGTCGTCATAGCCCAGCATTTCATAGAAGCGGCGGGTATTATAAAAAACGCCTGTTTCTAGGTTCCAATCCCATATAGCATCATTGGATGCATCCAGCGCCCATTGGAATTGTTGACGACTATCGGATAAAGCTTGCAGTGACTGGTTGTGTAGCCAAACGGCTAAGGCTGTTTCACCCAGGAGTTGCACGGTGTAGTGATCATCATCGCCCCATTCTCTGGCCGTATGGCTACTAATGGCGATGATCATACCGTTAACTGCACTTTGGTAGCGTAGCGGTAAAAACAAGACCGAACGACAACCCCAATCTAAGCCCTTGGCTATTTCTTCTTCAGTAAAGCCACCGTCCTGCGTGATGTCATTGACGCAAACTTTACCATCAACCAGTAATTGCTGTATAAGCTGTATGCTGGTAGCCGAGTCCATATCCGGCTCTAGGGTATCAATTGGGATCAAATCTTCACGGTAATACTCGGCAATCACCGTAAACTTATCGGTATTGCCTACACGGTTACGTAGAATGCAACGATCTAGCCCTAGGTGCTTAGCAAGCTTTTCCAAAGCCTTATGGATGGAAACAACCGTGCCCTCGCTGTTTAAATCGCTAATGGTGTCGACTATCCAACGGTGATCTAGCATCGTCACTTACTCGCTTAAATATGCCTAAATGGTTTTACTATATGGCGCATTCCTTAGTAATCGTATGCAGCAATTTGGGTAGCGCCAGAAAGTGATTACCAATAATCGGTTTACCCGTCGTTAGTAAAGCCACGGATATATCGCGCTGCGGATCAGCCCAGCAAAATATATTGGAAAAGCCCAAATGACCAAAAGCATGGTGGCTATTAAGGCCATACATACCGATAGGGTTACCGCCTAGCATAAAACCTGGGCTATAACGCATGGGCACAAACAGACTTTTATCGATAGTAGCAGCGCCAGCCTCATGTATGGCTTTTTGAATCGTGGTTGGCTGGAAAATTTGCTTATCGTGATAACGGCCTTGATCCAACATCATTTGATAAAAGCGGCCAATTTCTTCTGCTGTGCAGTATAAGTTCGCCGAAGGCACGATAGTCTGCATAAATTCTGCGCTATTGCTGTGCTCAATAGATTCTTCTATGGATGCACCAAAAACACGGCTGAGCACACCTTCTATCAACTTGCCGTTTTTAACACCGGTAATATAATTGCGTGCAACATTGTGTTGTTTATCGGGACTGACACCAAAGGTGAAGTTTTGCATATCCATGGGGTCGGCAATTTTTTCTTTTAGGTATTCAGCAATGTTTTTACCGGTGGTTTTACGGATTAATTCATCGGCAATAAAACCACTAGTTAGCGCATGGTAGGCTTGCACCCGGCCTTCAGGGCTTTTTGATTCGGTATTATAAATTAACTCTAAAAGCTGCTCACGGTCCGATAAAGTTTCCTTCGTTGCTTCTTCATCGACCATAGGGAAGCCCCCGCGATGTGACAGCATTTGATGAATCGTAATATTTTGCTTACCGTTTCTACCAAACTCCGGCAGATAATGCGCCACAGGGTCTAATAAGTGCACATGGCCTTCTTCTGCTAGTTTATGTACCGTCATCGCCATAACTGCCTTAGAAGCAGAATATAAGCAAACCGACGTATCGGTTCGCATGGGCTGCAGCGCTATGCCCTCACTAGCCTGCGCGCCACGTGCATGGCCTAGGGCGCGATTAAGCACAATATGGCCATTACGGCGCAAACAAAAACTAATACCGGGGTGCATACCTGTACGGTAAAGGCCTTCAACGGCACGCCATATGGCATTAACACTGCTTTGTGTCATGCCTGCTTGCTCTACATCAACCTCGCTTTGTTCGTTGATATCCGTGCAATCAGCAATGTTTTCTTCAGATATAATGCTACGAAAAAAGTGCTGATTCTTGTCCTGAAAATACTGCTTAATACTCATAAAATACCTTATTACAACAAAAAAGCCGGACTATGCCCGGCTTACTGATTACATCATTGCTTGCTTACACGTATTCGACGTTGATTTATGCTCGCCCCTTTTCTTCGTCGGCTAGCTGATCAGCCATTTCACGTAATTTGTTTTTAGCCACTTTGTCGAGCGTAGCACGTGGCATATCCTCAACAAAGTAAATTTTATGCGGACATTTAAAGTCTGCTAAATTTGCTTTGCAATATTCCATAACAATTGCTTCTAACTCTTGCTCAGTTTTGTCGCAGTAAGCGCCTTTTATCGCAAATACGACTGGCACCTCATCCAGCATATCGTGCTTTTGAGCGACCACGGCTACCTCGGCAAACATATACGGTGCAGCGGCATTAATCGCCTCTTCAACTTGGCGTGCAGAAACGTTTTCACCGCCTACTTTTAAGACGTCATTATCGCGATCGCCAAAATACAAATAGCCATCTTCACCTAAACGGATTTGATCGCCTGTAGCAAACCAGCCATCCTCGGTAAAGGCCTTCTTCATCGCTTCCGGGTTTTTATAATACTCTAAAAATAACTGGATACCGGGCACACCGCGGATATATAAATCACCGTTTTCACCCACATCAGAGTATTCGCCCGTTTCTGGATTGATAATAGCGAACTCATAACCGGGCGTTGGCATACCGATATTCATGTCTGGGCAATCATGGTGTAAGTGTGAGCGCGTCGCATGGGTGACTGTTTCTGTCATGCCCCATGTGGCGAAGGTTTTTACCTTCCAATGCCCTTCTACCATTGGCAGCTTAACACCTGTAGACCAGCTTTTGTAGAAGTGCTCAGGCACGGCTTGCGCGCCAATGGCTTTAAAGCAGAAAGGAATCATCGACGCGCGCGTACATTGATGCTTTAAAGAAACTTCCCAGAATTTTGAGGCTGAAAACTTCGGTTGTAAAACAACCGTGCCACCTGCCCACGTCATCGTCCAGAACGTCCAGCTTTGTGCATTAACGTGAAAACAGGGTAAGAAGCATAGATAAGTATCACTGCTATCAATGCCTAAATTTTCTGCGCCCATTTGTCCGCCCCATAAGGCGTTGGCATGCGTATGCACTACCGCTTTAGGGCGTGATGTGGTGCCGGATGTATATTGAATGCCCACTGGCAGCATAGGCTCTGCGGAGCGAATGGGTGCTTCATCGCCGTGCTTATAGAGACTGGCAAAAGTTATGTGCGCTTCAGCCGCTTGCAGCTCTTCACTGCTAGGCGCTTCGCCTGAGTTATTGTCGCTAACGATAAAGGATTTTATGGTTTTAGCATTAGCGACTAATTCAGCGATAAATTTGGGCTGGGTAATACAAATTGTTGCTTCCGAGTGTTCAGCAAAATAACTCAGCTCTTCACCGATGCATCGCGTATTCGTGGTAACACCGACAGAACCAATAATGGCTGATGCATACCACGCGATCATCATTTCGGGGCTGTTTTCAGAATGGATTAATACTTTATCGCCTTTCTTAACACCTTGCGCGATCAGGCCATTGGCGACTTGATTCATCGCCAACCAAAATTCCGCATAAGTCCATTGCTTGCTTTCGCCTTCTCTTGGCTGCCAGATTAAAAACGTCTTATCCGGTGTGGCATCTGCCCATTTCTTAATTAGCCAAGGTACATCCTTGCCAGCATAGGTATAAGTGTGAGCAGAGTACAGCGCGTTGAATTTTGGTGCAGACATAACAAGCCCTTACATTATTATTAATGGTGTGAATGGCTTGATTGTAACGTATTAGCTTGATATTAAAATGCCAAAAAAGCACTTCGCGACTGTCAATAACGATCAATTCGATAGTGATCAGCCGCAATGTATAGGCCGCTTCATAGGCTCAGCACTATAACTCTAAAAAGTCTTCATCCAATAAGGCTTCAACAAAGTCTGCAGCGACAAAAGGGCGTAGGTCTTCGATTTGCTCGCCCACACCAATAAAGCGAATGGGCAAACCCAGCTGGTGACTAATAGCAAAAATAATACCGCCTTTCGCTGTACCGTCTAGCTTGGTCAGTGTAATGCCCGTAACACCAATGGCCTCACCAAAATGTTTAGCCTGCGATAAAGCATTTTGACCGGTGCCCGCATCAAGCACCAGCATCACTTCGTGGGGCGCTGTATCGTCGAGCTTTTTCATCACCCTAACGACTTTTTTCAGCTCTTCCATTAAGCCATCTTTATTGTGCAAACGCCCTGCAGTATCGGCTATTAGCACGTCGTAATTACGTGCTTTAGCCGCTTGTATGCCATCAAAAATAACCGATGCGCTATCCGCACCGCTATGTTGAGCGATGACCGGGATTTTATTACGCTCACCCCAAACTTGTAATTGCTCAACCGCTGCAGCGCGGAAAGTGTCACCTGCGGCTAACATCACCGATTTGCCTTCTTGCTGAAAACGTTTGGCCATTTTGCCGATGGTGGTTGTTTTGCCTACGCCATTCACGCCTATCATTAAAATCACATAGGGTTTTTTCTGCGTATCAATTTGCAAGGGCACTTCGCTAGGGCGCAATACTTCGGCTAATTCCGCTTTTAGCGATTTGAATAAGCTTCTGGCATTATCTAACTCTTTACGCGCAACTTGCTGGGTTAAGTTATCAATGATTTTTTTCGTAGCATCAATGCCCACATCCGACATTAACAATTGAGTCTCTATATCTTCGAGTAAATCGTCGTCTATTTCGCGATCCCCTAAGAATAAATTACCCAAGCCTTCAGTTAGTGCAGAGCCTGTTCTGCTTAAGCCGCGCTTTAAGCGGCCGAACAAGCTAGTTTTTTCAGATTCCGACATAGTTCAATTTGCTCCTATAAGCATGGATTGCTTACATGATAAGATACACGGCATATAAAGAAGCGCTATTCTACAATGAAACCAGAAAAACTGCCTGTAAAACACGCTAAAACTGGCCATTTCCGCATTATTGGTGGGCAATGGCGCAGTCGTAAATTGCAATTTCCTGCGGTGGATGGCCTACGCCCCACGCCCGACCGCGTGCGCGAAACCTTATTCAATTGGTTAAGCCATGATATCGTCGGCAAACGCTGCTTGGATTTGTTCAGCGGCTGCGGCGCTTTAGGTTTGGAGGCTTTATCCCGTGGCGCTGCCCACTGTGTATTTATCGATCAATCCGCACCCGCCATAAACGCGATAAACCAGCATCTAAACACCTTACAAGGCCAGGGTAACGTGCAGCAAGGCTATCTGCCTGAGGCTATCGACCATTTGAATGGTAGCTTTAATATCGTCTTTATTGACCCGCCCTATAGCTTAGAAAATCATGCTGCTTGTGTAGACGCACTAGTGCGTCAGCAACTACTGGCCAACAATGCTTGGATCTATTGCGAAAACGCCAGCGATAAGCCTTTACCCGCACTAGCAGCAAACTTTCAGCTGCATCGACAGAAAAAAGCCGGTGCCGTGCAGTATGCTTTGTATCGCTATACGGCCACAGCGGCGGTTTAAAGTGTCACGGAATCCACATAAAACACGGAATGATTTTTTAAGCTTTAATTTTCGTGCGTTTCGTGGATTTCGTGGCTATTGAGAAGCCACCAAAAGCACGATTGTATTTTAAGCGTTATTTGCCATGGCGAACGATACTGCTGCAATCGTGACAAAGTTACGCTCCCACGGCGTTAAAGCTCACACGCCTAAACTTAGCAAAGCTCTTCAAGCTGGCGCGTATTTTCGCTATGATGGCTTTATATTTCTAAGCGCATTGTGATTTATGAATAACATCATCTACCCAGGCACATTCGACCCCGTTACTTTAGGCCACAGCAATCTTATTGAGCGTGCGGCTTTCTTATTTGACCACGTTATTGTAGCCGTTGCCGATAGCAAGAAAAAAGCACCCATGTTTACACTAGAGGAAAGGGTTGCCTTAATAGAAGAAGCTACAGCCCACGTGCCGAATGTAAGCGTGATTGCTTTTAGCGGCTTAATTGTCGACGTAGCACAGGAACAACAGTGCAAAGCCGTATTACGGGGCGTACGCAGCGTTACCGACTTTGACTACGAACTGCAAATGGCAAGCATGAATTCGGTTATGTATAAACGCTTTGAAACGGTTTTTTTAACACCCGCCGTACAATATAACTTTATCTCTTCTAGCTTGGTTAAAGAGATTGCTAGCATGCATGGCGATGTTTCAGGTTTTGTGCCCGCTACCGTATTAGCTGCGCTAAACGCAAAATTTGCTAACGACTAAATATTCAACTCAAGCGCTAAAACTACAAACATAATAACAAGCGTTTTAAGCCTATTAAAACTCGTGGGTACTAACCCATAGAAAACTGAGATTACCATCATGGCGCTTAAAATAACTGATGAATGTATCAACTGCGATGTCTGCGAACCCGCCTGCCCTAACGATGCCATTTACCAAGGCGAGATAATTTATGTTATTGAACCTAATAAATGCACTGAGTGTGTTGGCCATTACGATACCCCGCAATGCGTGGAAGTTTGCCCCGTAGACTGCATACCCTTAGATCCAGAGCATGTAGAAAGCAAGGATGCACTGTGGGAAAAATACGCAGGGCTTACCGGCAATCCTATACCCCCTAAAGAAGAGCGCTAATAATAACCCCTTGTGCTGCGCTCAAACCTAGCGCCGATAAACATGCAAAACCGTTAAGCAACCTGACAAATTTAAGCTAACACGCACAAACTGCCATTTTTTGTCAGTTACAACAAAAAAAGTCAGTTTGCATTCAGATAAAAATTCCATACAATCGCTCAACCTGTACTAAGATGGTATTCGTAAAGTTGGCACGCATCTTGATACATGTACTATAGATACAGTCACAATCTTGATGATTGTTCTAATAACAACAAAACTCCTTGGAGCATTACTATGAACAAACAAGTACAAAAAGGTTTTACCTTAATTGAATTGATGATTGTTGTAGCAATCATCGGTATTTTAGCTGCGGTAGCGATTCCTGCTTACCAAGACTATATCGCACGTGCACAGGCCTCTGAAGCACCGGCTTTATTGGGTGGTTTGAAAACCCCTATTGCTGAGCGTTGGACGATGAGTAGCACAGAGTTTGACTTATCAGGAACACTCAATGCAGGTGATAGAGCTGGCTTAGTGTTAAATGGTAAGTATGTTTCTGACATCACCAACGATGCAGACACGTTCCGATATGTTGCTGATTTCCGTACAACTAACATCAACGCCAAAATCAAAGGCCTTACTGTAGCGATGCAGTATGATACACAAACCAACAACTTTACCTTTGAGTGTGTTACTGATTGGGCAGAAAACGTAAAGCCATCTTCATGTAAAGACTAGTTACATGCTTGATGTATCAGACAAGCGCCCAAGGGCGCTTGTTTTTTTTAGCCTACTTATTTTCACCCTTAGCTGCTTTATTTATGCGGCCTTTCTGCATTCTGACTTCCAATTGGATGATTTGCCTAACTTTTCTAATCTTAGCAGTGTGCATGACTTTAACAGTGCTATCCGATATATCCTAGACGGCACAGCAGGTTTACGCTGGCTATCCTACGCCTCCTATTTATTGCATGTAGAGGCATGGAAATCAGGCATTGCCTTCCCCTTTAAGCTCGTCAACTTACTGATCCACAGCCTGAATGCGGGCTTATTATTTTTTTGCACTAAAAGCTTATTGACGCTACGCAGCTTTAACATAAAACCTGTCTGGCATAATGCCATTGCTGCACTTATTGCCGCACTCTGGTTTGCTCACCCTGTACACGTCAACACCGTTCTATACAGTGTACAAAGAATGACCTTAATTGCCGCTAGCTTTAGTTTTATTGGCATTCTTTTTCACTTTCGTTTTTTTGCCCATATTCTTTCAATAAAAAACAACTCCCAGCTAAACATCGCCCAGTGGTTTTTTTATAGCGCCACCTTAGCCTTTATTACTTGCTTAGGTATTTTAGGTAAAGAAAATGCTATTTTGTTACCTGCCCTCACTTTATTGCTTGCCGCTTATACGCAGCAGTTAAAACACTTTCGCCTATGGCAGTGGCTGCTTACCTATATTGCGCCCTTTGTATTGCTCGTGATTTATTTAATCATCAGTCACCGCTTAGGTTATGGTGGTCGTAATTTTGATATGCTTGAGCGGTTAATGTCACAGGTGGTTATCCTGCAGGAATACCTCTTTAAACTGCTTATCCCTAATGTTTATTCTTTTTCTTTATACTACGATGGTTTCGCACCTGTGCGTCATGTATTTGATCCACGCTTTATACAGGCATCAGTGATTTGGCTGGCGATTTTTACATTGGCTTGGCGCTTACGCTTTATCGCCCCTGCACTGGGTTTTGGCCTATTGTGGTTTTTCATCGGCCACAGCTTAGAAGGCACTATTATCCCTCTAGAACTGTACTTTGATCACCGCAATTACCTACCAGCCGTAGGTATCGCCTTTGCTGTGGTGGTGTGCAGTGCGCAATTACTTGGCTACCTAAATCAGCACCAAAAAAGGCTAGCCGCTGGCTTGCTCACTTTCTGCTTATCATTATTACTTGCTAACCAATTATGGATTAGCTATTACGACAGTTCTATTTGGCAAAATAAAGCCCACTTTGAAAAAGAGCAAATGCTCAAAAGGCCAGACTCACTGCGCGCCAAACAGGGCTATATGGAAGTTCTATTCGCTGAAGGCCGCGTTGCCGAAGCTGCCTATATATTGGAAGACATTAATCAACAATACGGCGTGCACGCCACCCACTTAATGTTTCAAATTTTGGCTGTGTGTGCAGCTGGTAACTCCGACAATATCAAATACGATGCTGTGATTGAGGATTTATCAAAAACTCCCTTTGATATGGCTGCTGATAGCGCACTTAAATCTATCTTTGAGATTGTTATCAAAGACGACGCAACCTGCCCTAGCCTTGATCTAACCATGTTCCGTCGCTATGCTCAGTCTCTATTAGATAATCCGCATATGGCGCGACATTATCATAACTTTGCATGGCTTTTAGTGCATAGCTATTTGCATGAAAACAAGCTATCTGAGGCATTAGCAGCGAGCTATAAATTAAGCCCTGCATTACGCAGCCAACAATACTGGTTTCTACAAATCAGTCTCGCTATATTTTTGGATAATAAAGAACAGGCACAAAGCCTATACGATGGCATGCTACAGTCGAAAAACGTACACCACCGTTTATATCAAGACAACATCAAGGCATATAAAAAGAAAATTGATGCCATGCCTTAGTGCTTTTTGTGTTTACTAAAGCCATACAAAATGCGCTTAATCGATAGTTATCACCCTAGTTATTTAACTTTTTGCAAAAATAAAGCTTAAAAAGTTAGATTTAGATCAATAAACCTGTACTTAAGCACCCCACGTAGTGCATTTGGACTATTCACAAAACACGATAATGCAGATAAGCTTTAAAACAACTGATCAGGAAGATTAGTGATAGGAAATACAGCAGACAGGACGTTTGCTTGTCAAGGATTAACAAGACATGGAGTACCTACAAGGATTGTAGTTTGTATGTGATGTACTGCGGCGCGTATCCTTCTCCACGCGCCGCTTTTATTTTCCCCTACAGAATATTCCAGCTGTTTTATGATAGCGAAACCTTCTGGCGCTCAAAACAATAGTATTAGCCACTAAAAACACGAAAACAAAGGTTTTAAATAATTTCGTGTCTTTCGTGGCATCTCAATATTGCTGATAATCGACTAACTATGCCGCAGTGCGTTGTTGGAGCGACTAGGGTCGCGATTAGAGTTAAATCGCAGCCATGGCTGCTGCAACATTATTCGCGAAAAAGTTTCGCTCCCACGTGTTTCACTGTAACAGTTTAGCCTTAGGCCATAGCATCTAGTTCTTGCCAGCGTTCATAGTAATCTTCTAATTGGGTTTGTTTATCAGCTAACTCTTTTAGCTTTTCACTGACTGCTTCGCCTTCTTGTTGGTAGAACGCAGGGTCGGCGATAGTTTCTTCTAACTGACTAATTTCTTGCTCGACCTTCTCAATTTGTTGCGGCAGTTTTTCCAGCTCTTTCTGTAGCTTATAGCTGAGTTTACTTTTAGGAGCGGCTGGCTTTTTCTCAGCGGGTGCGGCTTTTGCTATTGGCTTGCTAGCTTCTGGCGTTTTTTTCTCAGGCCATAACTCGCCATGTTGGCGTAGTAAATCGTTAAAGCCACCGACATAATCGTGTACATAGCCCTCATCATCAATAAACAAGGTGCTAGTAACGATTTGATCGACGAACTCCCTATCATGCGAGGCGATAATCACCGTGCCTTCGAAGTTGCTGATGAGCTCTTCGAGGAGCTCTAAGGTTTCCACATCCAAATCGTTGGTTGGCTCATCCAGTACCAGTATGTTTGCTTGCTTAGAGAACAGTTTAGCCAGTAACAGACGGTTTCTTTCGCCACCGGATAGCGTACTGATCGGTGAGCGTACGCGTTGCGGGCTAAAGAGAAAATCGCCTAAATAGCTGATAATGTGCTTTTGACGACCATTGATCTCGATACTATCACGCCCACCCGAGACGTTATCGGCTACCGACATCGTATCGTCTAACTGATCGCGTAATTGGTCAAAGTAGGCAATTTGTTGTTTGGTTCCTAAGCGGATTGTGCCACTGGTCGGTTGCAAATCCCCTAAGATAAGTTTTAGTAAGGTGGTTTTACCTGCGCCATTTTTACCGATTAGTCCAATGCGATCTTGGCGCTGCACCATGATATTCACATCACGCAGTATGGTTCTGTCACCATAGCTATAGCTGACATTTTCTAGCTCTGCAATCAGCTTGCCGGAGCGCTGCCTATCATCTACCTGCATTTCAACATTGCCTTTAACATCAACACGTTGGCTACGTTCTTGGCGTAGGGCTTTTAATGCACGTACACGGCCTTCATTACGCGTGCGACGTGCTTTTACACCTTGGCGAATCCATTTTTCTTCTTCCGCGAGGCGTTTATCAAATAGGGCATTTTGCTTTTCTTCGACTTGTAGAAACTCTTCTCTTTGGACAATAAAGTTTTCATAATCACCGGGAAAACTCATCAAACGTCCACGATCCAGCCAGCAGATACGCGTGGCTAAATCGCTCATAAAGCGTCTATCGTGAGTAATCAGTATTAATGTGCAATTAGTACTTTTTAGGGTTTTTTCTAACCATTCGATAGCCGGTATATCCAAGTGGTTGGTTGGCTCATCCAATAGCAACACATCGGGCTTCGCTAATAAGCTTCGTGCAATGGCCACGCGTCTACGCCAACCGCCGGATAAACTTTGCATTGAGCTATCGGGGCTTAAGCCTAAATCACTGATCGCTGAGTGGATACGTTGGCCCATGCCCCAGCCTTGCTGTTGCTCAATGCCACTTTGCACGTCTTCTAAGATTTTAAGTGCTTCGTCATCCATGGGCTGTGAAATTAACTTTTCGTAGCGGCTGAGCAAATCGCCTAGCTCGGCTAAACCTTGCGCCATATATTCAAAAATAGTGGTATTGTCGGCTTCGGGTAGCTCTTGCGTTAAGTAACTCACGCGGATATTGCTATCAATATTGCGCACACCGCTATCGAGTTTTTCCGTGCCCGCTAGCACACGCATTAAGGTTGATTTGCCCATGCCATTACGGCCAAGCAGGGCGATTCTTTCGCCGGGCTCAATAGCAAAATCTACTTTGTCTAATAAAGGGTTGTCACCAAAAGCAAGACAGGCTTGATCCAGTCGAATAAGTGCCATAAATCTCTCAAAACTAATAATTTTTTGGTAAAACACAGCAAGGGCTTACGCAATGCGCTAAGCTAAATGCATTATTAATGGCTGTGTAATAATGAAACTGTTTATCTATTGTTGTCTATTGTTGTGGTCTCTACTACCACAGGCCAGTTTTGCTGAGCCTTGGCAGCAGGAGCGTATGGTATACCAACAAGGCCTGCAAGCGATACAAAATGGTGATATGAGCCACTATGCTGCAAGTCGTCGTCTACTAAAAGACTACCCCTTACTGGCTTATTTTGAATACCACTACCTATCTACCCGCTTTGCTGAACTGCCAGACAAAGCCATAGCGCAATTTTTACAGCGCCATCAGGGCACCTTTATCGCCCAACGCTTATCAAGCGCATGGCTGTCTTATCTGGGCGAACAAGGATATTGGGCCTTGTTCGATAGCTTCTATCAGGCCGATTCCGCCGGGAACGCTCTGCAATGTTACCATTTAGAGTCGCGTTTAGCGAAAAACCCCGATGCACAATCTGTATTTGCGCAAGTGAGTTTGCTATGGCTAAAACCTTACTCCTTACCCAAAGCCTGTGATCGCTTACTGGCTGTTTGGCAGGCTCAAGGACAACTCAATGAAGAGCTGGCTTGGCAACGTTTTCAGCTAAGTTATGCCGATGGTAATACGCGCTTGTCCAACTACTTAGTGCGCTACTTAAGCCGCGACAAGAAAATACTCGCCGATGCCCTATTCCGCAGTAAAAGCCAGCATAGCTTTTGGCTAGATTACGCGCAGGAAAAAGACATAGAGTTAAGCAGTGCAGTGATGGCTCGCTTACTACGCAGCCTAAGTAGCCAAGGCTTTGCCGTAGAAATAGCAAATATTATTCGTAGCAAACCTGCTTATTTGCACCCTGATGATTTGCTGGAGCTACAACAAATCAGTGCTTGGCATATGGCGCGTATTTCAGGCGATAAAGCCAGTGCTTGGCTAGCCAGCATCCAAGCCGATGAACAACCGGGCTTAAGCGAATACCAGTTGCGCTATGCCATGCAAGATAAAAATTGGTTACTCTATCAAAAGTTATTTAACCGCTTAAGCCAGCAAGTGCAAGATAATGACGAATGGCTTTATTGGTATGCTATTGCCCAACAGCACAGTACGATTGAAGACAGCAACCCCTACTTTCAAAGCGAAGCGATATTTAAACGCTTGGCAACGCGTCGTTCTTTTTATGGGTTTTTATCCGCAGAACGCAGACAGCAGCCTATTAGCTTAGTGTCAGAAATTTATACAGCCCCAGATATTGATCCGCAATTACGCAACGATTTGGCCATTGCATTGGAGCTATACCATATCGGCGATTTACCATCGGCCAATCGTGAGTGGTATTATGTGACTCGCCATTATGATGATGCACAATGGCAACAAGCTGGCATAGTGGCGCAGCAAGCACAATGGCATGATAAAACCATTCTAGCATTTGCTAAAGCCAAGCAGTGGCAAGCGATAGATGCACGCTTCCCTTTAGCATGGCAGGATTTATTTTATAAATATTCACGCCAAAACTTGCTAGAGCAAAGCTGGTTATTAGCGATGGCTAGACAAGAGAGTGGGTTTTCAACACGGGCGCAATCTCCTGTGGGCGCCATGGGCGTATTGCAGTTAATGCCTAATACTGCCAAACGTTTAGCTAAAAACATGCAAACCCCGTACACACCACAGCGTTTGTTTGATGCCGATTACAATATTGCTTTAGGCAGCCAATATTTAAAGAACTTATTACAGCAATTTGATAATAACTATATTTTAGCCACAGCCGCTTATAATGCTGGCCCCGCGCGGGTTAAGCAGTGGCTAAGCCAGCAACCTTTAAGTGATGATTGGGTACATTGGGTGGCGACCATCCCCTACCCTGAAACACGCAATTATGTGCAGAATATACTCACTTATAGTCGCATTTATCAAAGCCGTTTGGGTGAGGAAGAAAGCCAGCTGAGCTTGCTATTGCTTAGGAGTGAGGGGTAGTAATGGCTGAACAATAGCACACACTTTAGTAATGCGGTGGTCTTTCATCTTCTAACAAACGGTTATTATCGCCGTAGTCTGCATCATCTATTACCGATTTCAATTCACCCAATATTTTTTGTAGCTGGGCTTTTAACTGTAAGATATCTTTTTGTTGTTCACTGACGATATTATTCAAAGCCTGCAACGTGTCCTCTTGAAATGCGCTTTGTGTTTGCAGGTCGATAATCTGTTGCTCTAATTCGCTGATGGTCGTTGTCATTATAGGCTTACCTGATTTATCGCTTGGCCGTTTGAAAAACCTTGCAGTATTGCTAACACTTGCTGCAATAAGCCTTGTCTTGCTTCTTGACTAGCCCATGCAATATGTGGCGTGATTAATAAGTTTGCTTGTTGGTATTGTAACAAGGGATGCGTAGTTTTTGGCGGCTCTTCAGTTAGCACATCACAGGCGGCAGCAGCGATGCTGCCTTGCTCTAGCGCTTGGACTAAGGCCTCCTCGTTAACAATGCCACCACGTGCCATATTCAAAACGATAGCGCTGCTTTTCATACTGGCGAGTGCTTTCCCATCAATTAAGTTTTCGGTATACGGTGATAAAGGTGCATGCAAGGACAATACATCGCTTTGCACCAATACCTCTGCCAAGGCTGTGCGCCCTGCTTGTGACCTACCCGGTACGGCGCTTTCGCTGATTAATACCCGCATGCCAAAGGCTTCGGCCACTTGTTGCACGCGTTTACCGATTGCGCCATAACCGATAATACCAAGCGTTTTACCACTGAGTTCTTGAATCGGGTAATCCAAAAAAGTAAAGCTTTGGCTTTTACTCCATAAGCCCTGCTTAATGGCTTTATCATATTCTTGTAGGCGGTTTTGTAAGTGTAGTAAGCAGGCAAAGGTATGTTGCACCACGGATTCTGTGGAGTAAGCGACAATATTACTCACTTGTATGCCTTGCTGCTTGGCGGCATCTACATCGACATTATTGGTGCCGGTGGCTAATACAATAATCAGCTTAATTTGTGGGTTGGCTTGCAGCAGCTGTTTATCCAACACGACTTTATTGCTGAGCACAATATCCATGCCCTGCACACGCTGCGCGGCTTGTTCTGCGCTGCTATAGTCATGCACCGTCCAGTCTATAGGCAAACCCCATAAAGCCTCCGCATTCAAATCGCTTGGGGCTAGGCTTTGATAATCTAAAATAACGGCTTTCATATACACACCTATAAAACAAACCATAACAATAAAGGCAAGCTGGCAAAGGATACCAAAGTTGATACTAGCACCACGCCGGCCACCTGTTGCGGCTGGCTATCGTACATATTGGCTAGCATATAGCTGGCCACTGCTGAGGGCATACTCGCCTGCAGCAACACGACACCACGGACAAGACCTTGTAAATCCAATAACCAACACAGTAACAAACCTAGAGCAAAGCCGCCGCCAATGCGCACTACCGACATCACCAAGCTTGTTGCTAAACCTTTCACCTGCAAGCTTTGCAAAGATACCCCTAACGATATCAACATCAAGGGGATGGCGGTAGCCCCTAGAATATCGAGGGTATTCACCACGCTATAGGGAATCGACCAATCCAGCAGCACAATCAAAAATGCCAATAGCGTGGCGTAAAAAACCGGCGCCGTTAGCATGGCATAGAGGGGATTTCGGCCGCCAACAATGGCTACACCTAGAGGCCAGCATACACACGGGTATGCCCATATTAGCGGTATTGGTAAAGCTTAAAGGGCCGATATAGGTGCGGAAATCTTTTTTATACAGCTTTAAGAAAACCGCGTTGAAAGCAAAAAATAACAGCAGGCCTAATAAGGTGATTTTTGTTAAATACAGAAGATCCGTGGCCGGTAAACCGGTTTTGATAATCGCGGACAAGATTAAGCTAGGCATGCCGATATTCATCACGAAGCTTGTGACAAATTTCTCGTGATAAGCCAGCTTAAACAGCGACCAGAAGTAGCCCAAGCCTGAAATGAGCAGGATGGGAGCAATAATACTAAGAATTTGCGCGTACATGGCGCTTAGAAATTACCACTTTGTTGTAAACGAAAGCTGCCATCGGCCTGCTTTTTAGCCAGCATAGGCAAGCTTTGTATAATCCAATCATCGGTTTTTTCAGTGGCTTTAATATTGATATCCGCTTCATAGCGTCTTTGACTGATATTGCCTTTAGCATAGCCTTCAAGCGTCAGGTTCGCGTCTAAATCACTGATATCCGCCTTCACATCTTCACCATCCATACTTAAGCGTGCGGCATAGCTACCTAGCTCAATGGATTTTTGAAAGGTAAACGCCAAATCTTTGAGAACGATACTGCCATCAATTTGTTCAACACCCTGCTGATTGAGCTTTGCCGTTTGCAGTAATAATTCCACCCTACCTTGTACATCAATAGGTAACGGATAAAACTGCATTAACCGTGCGACATCCATATTCACTTCTGTATCTTTTAGCTGCAGGCTGCTCATGCTAGCCAGAAGCTGTGTTTTTATGCGTTGCTTACCTGCATCCGCCTGTAGCTCGACTTTGACATTGCCTAGCAGCAATGGCCAAAAAGATAACTGCCACTGGGTTCTGCCTAGATCCATACTTTGATTAAAGTAGCTGACATAAATATTATCCGCCTTGCCTTGCCATAGCGTGCCACTCACATTATTGGCGGTAAGCATGCCCTCACTTATCTTTGCAGCCAATGCCAATGCGTGATTAGCGGGAAAGCGTGCGATTAAAAATCCGCTAAAAACAACAATAGCGGAAAAAACTATCAAAACTATACGACGTGTGTTGCTCATCTTATCGGGTAACTTTTAAACGGGCATTAACAAGCCCTGGTGAATTAACAGCATTGATGGCGATGCTTTCAATATGCACAGCATAATCCAGCTCTAGGGCGGAAAGGCTATCCAGTAATTTTTCAAACTCTATGCGCTCAAACCAAATCTGCGCCTCATTATCCCCTGAAGGTGCAAAGCGACTAATGCGAATATCCGCGCGGCTAGCCGCCATTTCTGCAAGCTGTGATAGTGAGCGGTTGCTACCAGCTGCTGCCGTTTTACCGCCACGGCGTAAGCTGTTTATTTCTGCAACGGTGCCTTGCATCCAAACAAGTGTCTGCTCATTATTGGCATTTAAGTTTTGGTAGCGATCCCGTTCTTCTGAAAGTGGCTTGTATGCCAGCATATAAAAAAGGTACAGCAACAATACTGCTGCCAATAGTAAAACCAGCGCTTGTTCTTTTTTGGCTAAACTATTAAACCATTGTTTTAAAGCCATCATCCGCTCACCCTCACTCTGGCACGCAATTGCTCACCTTGAGCATTACTGTTTTGGATCTCGACTTCCATTTCCAGCTCACGTAAATCATTAATGACGGCCTGAAGTTGATCGTAACTATCAAGTAGCATATCCAAGCGCAGCTCGTTTTTCTCTTGCTCATAGTTCAGGCTATTTAACACAGCCACTTTGTGCTTAGCCAATACTTCACCGACATTTTCTAAATAACGAATAAATTCAGTATCGCTTCGGCTACCACGCAAACCGGTTAATAAACGCTCCAACTGTCTACGATGATCAACGATTTGCCCTTGTGGAAAGGCCATACGAAATACGCTATCCATTTCTGCACGTAACTGCGCGTTACGTTGTTTTTCTTGCTGCAAATCCGCCAGCAGTAAAACGGTATTGAGAAGCACCGCAATAACAGCGGTAATAGCCAACCAACGCCAAGGCTTGAGTAATGCTAGCCACTCGCTACTTTTAGCAAACTTGCCTTGTAACAGACTCCAGACGCTGGCTTTTTTCGCCCATTGCTGCTGAAAAGCTTGGCCATAGTCGATAATTTCTGGGGCTAATAAATGTTGTAAGGCGGAAGGAATGGCTTGCGTGGCTTGTTCCAAGCTGGCTTCGCTGTCGGCAAATAGCTCAATGGCTGTCGGCAGCTCGGCATAATTAGCGGTCAGGCTCTCTAAGCCCAAGCTTACATGCTCTGGCAAAAATGCTAGCGGGGGATTTTCGTGGCTAAACACCACAAAGTGTTGTTGCAGATAAAATAACTGCCATGCAGCTTCATTTCGCGGAAGAAGTTGGTATTCACTCACACAGTGGCTAGCGTGGATACCGGCATCTTGTAATTGCGCAAGCTGCTCGGCTAATAATTGCTCTTCTATAGCGATAATATCAATACTGTTTTTTTGCCGATTACCGCTAATAAAATGCAAATCATCAGCATCCGTTAATAGCTCTTCTTCCAAGAGAAAAGGAATCGCTTTGGCGATTAAACGGCGCTCTTTATCACCGAAATGAATTCTACGGGCAGCAACATCTAATGCGCTCGCTACTAGAATCCAATTTTTTACCTCTTTTTTCGTTTGGTAAAATGCCCGCAAAGCTTCAGCATCGCCTTGATGATAAACACCGGCTTGGTTTTCTTGGGTAAGGCACCACCGATACTGGTCGGCATTCTGCCAAATAAATACATTCATAGTGGGTTATTCATACCTTACTCATAAGCCGCCTGTGCTTCGCGCAACAATGCTAATACTACCATTTTCGCGCGATAGTATGCTGGACATTGTCTGCGTTAGGCGATCTAAGCTGACCTTGGACTGCAATAAAAACCAATTACTATACAAACCTAAATTGGCTTTCGGCCAATAGTTGATATTGTCTAAATCTTGGCTGACTTGTGCAAGACTTGTATAGCCTATCTCACTTTTTTCATCGCTCATTACACCATCAAAACTAGCAGGATTAAATGCGCTTTCGTTATAGTTGTAGGCACTACGCTGCTGCATCTCTTCTGTTAACTCTTCAGCTTGGGTTTTAAGAAGAATTTTCTCTACCGCCTCAATGGCTAAGGGAGGCGGCGCTTGATAGCTGGTTTTATTATCGATGGTGCTTAACTTTTCCACATCGGCTTGCTCAACAAAAATACTGCGCAATAACGGCAAACCGGCTGTATTGATATTAATGCTGGTTTGACCGGCAATTGGCCAAACAGTGACGTAAGGCTGCAAACGTTGGAACAGCGCTACGGGCAAGTTACAAATCAAGCGCAGTTCGCTAACGCTATAAAATGGCCCATTGGCAACTCGGTGCGCCTGACGGTTTTCGATATCACGATAGGCATCATCTTCACCGCATTGAAAACCTATCGGGTTACTATCCTCATCCAGCCAATCGATAACAGCTTCGGTAATGGCTTTGGCATCTTGTTCGCTCACCGATAGCTGCTCATCGCTTAGCGCCTGCAATAGCCGAATGAATATACCTTGCGCTATGGTATAAGGCACTTGCGGCGGATACTGCCCTTCTGGCAGTGTCGGTGGACGTAAGCTATTTAGGTTAAAGCGCCCTTGTAGGTCGCTTAGTTGGCCTGTGTAGGCACCGTCTTCAAGATTAAAGACCATGCCCTCTTCAGCCCAGAGTTCACCCTTGTGATCAACGCTGCGCTCGTCTTCTTTATCGTTTTCTAAATCTTGCATTAACGCTTTAGACGCTATCGATTCGGTTGCTAATAAGTACTGGTAAGCTTGCTGCATCAGCATTTGATTGCTAACGCGGCGAATACTGAACTGGTAATCAAAGGCTATACTGGCGGCAAACACGGTCACTATACTTAAAATAAGCATAGCGACCACCATGGCAACGCCTTGTTGCTTAGGGTGCGTCATAAAGGCCACCACTATTATCTACCAGTTGAAATAAGCGGCGTATTTCGCCCCAGCGCTTTAAATTGATGGTTATTTCGATAGCGCTAGGTAATACCGTACTAACGCTTTGTAAACCATCACTGCTGGCTGGCGGCCAAACTTCCTGCCATTGCGCTTGCGTTGCTGAGGCAGGGAGATTAAGAAACACATTATCGCCCAACTGTGCTTGCGATAATTGGCTAATATCGGGAGCTTGCATAACCTTGATGCTGAGTTCGGTTACATCCTCCAAGAGGACAATTTCTTGCTCTTTACTGTCTGGGTATCTGTCCATCATCTGCCAGCTGACACGTATTAGCTTTTCATCTTCATAGCGGTAATGCACGCGTTGCAGCTGGCTACGCTGAAAGCGCTGCGGCTCGGGGTTTGTCCAACCACTACGACTAAAACGGAGTAAGGTGTCACCGCTTTCTTCTAAAATAAACGCCGATAACATACCGTAACCGGCTGGATCACGAACCGGTCTTGGCATCACTTGGCGCAAATCTCTAGCGATCACATCAAAAGCGCGGTTTAGCTCACGTAGATTGTCCGACTCTTGTTCAGCTGCCGTACTCAGACGTATTGCACTATCAATACCGTAATACGCCATTACCGCCACCACAGCGGTAATGGCCATGGCGACCATGACTTCAATCAGGGTAAAGCCTGCCTGTTTCTGTCTCATGACGAATCGTCCCTGGATTTAGCGGTTTCTGTGCTGGGAACTTCTGCTGCTGGCCTTCGAATTGTTTGTTTATTACTGCGCTGCATTATGGCAACTAAGGTGATCAGTGGCGAATCGTCTTTGATCGAATCTTTTTCATACCAGACAGCCACTTCCACACCGTAAACATCAGAAAATTCTTCTTGCTCAAATGCTTTAGCTTGGCTGCGCCATTTCCATTTACGCCCTGCTAACTCCTCTTCGCCTGTTTTTTCCGCCACAGGAATCTCACCACTTTGGTGATTTTTTATGCGGATTTCTGTTAGCTGATTTTCAGCTACCCATTGAGCTTGTAATTTATCGCGTAACCATGCGCTACCATCAATATGCCCCATCATCACCACCACCAATGAAGGCAAAGCAATAGCGATAATGGCCACAGCCACCATCACCTCGATTAATGTAAAACCTTTAGAGTTTGTCTTCATCGCCTTGGCTAAATTTGAGCTGTCCTAAGAGGTTGCCCTTGATGGTAAATTGATTGTCGCTATCTTGTTCTTTTAGGACGATGGTAAAATTGGCCATCTCACCGCTGGATAAAAAGTAGATATCCGGCTGTAGTGCAGGCTTATTGCTATCGGTGCTTTGCTTTAAGGCAAAAAAACTCTCTTCGTTTTTGCCACCGATGATCAAAGCATTCCCATCCACCTCTAACTCAACACTTACACCTACTGGCAAGCTTTGCCCTTTTAACGCTTCATTGTTGAGCTCTTGCCACTCTTGCGCATCGCGATTGAGAATTAACCAGTTGTATTGGTATTGATCCTCACCCTCGCTATTATCAAGATCAAAGCGCAAGCCTATTTGCTGCTGACTAATCACCGCTTCTTCTAGTGCCGCCGCAATACCACTGTATAAATAACGAGAATCTGCACGCAATTGTTGTGCTTGGCCGCCGGTGCCTACGGATACGGTAACTACCGCTGCAGCGATGCCGACCAATAAGACCACGGCTAGCAGTTCAATTAAGGTAAAACCTGTTTGTTTCTGGGATGCGCGCATAGGCAAAAAAGCCGCTTAACTAGCGGCTTTGCTTTATTCCTGCCAGTTGCCGATATCGGCGTCTTGGCCTTCACCACCAGGCTGACCATCGCGGCCGTAGGTGATTATATCAAATTCGCCATGGTCGCCAGGGCTCAAATAAATGTAATTACCACCCCAAGGATCTTTAGGTAAACGATCTAGATAACCGCCTTTTTTGAAGTTACGCGGCTCGGGCGGGATACCACTTTTTTCTACCAAAGCTTGCAAGCCTTGTTCGGTTGAAGGGTAAGAGAAGTTATCCAGCTTATACAATTTGAGTGCTGTCTCGATAGATTTCATATCGGTTTTGGCTTGCTGAGTAAGTGCTTTATCCACATTACCCATAATTTGTGGTGCCACAAGACTGGCTAAAATACCTAAAATAACAATAACAACGACAAGCTCAATTAAACTGAAGCCGGCTTGTTTTGCAGTTGGATGCATAGCTTTTCCCCTTAAATTAAAGAGTTCATTTGGATAATTGGCAGCAATACTGCCAATACAATTAACAGAACAAAAAACGCCATAAATACAATGAGCACAGGCTCTAAAATAGTCATCATAGCACCTAATGTCATCTCGACTTCACGCTCTTGGTTTTTCGCAACGCGTTCTAACATGGTTTCTAATTCGCCGCTGGCCTCACCGCTAGCGACCATATGTACCAACATCGGCGGAAACTGGCCAGATTTATCCAGTGCTCGACTAAAGCTGCTACCCTCTTGCACTTGCATAGCAACATCTTGGCAAACTTCTTGTAGCACCTTATTGCTAAGTACCGCAGCCGCTATTTTAATCGCTTCCAATAAAGGTACGCCACTAGCGATCAAAATACTTAAGGTGCTAGCGAAACGTGCACTATCAACGATGCGAAAAGTATTCGCTAATAGCGGCGTTTTTAATAAAATCTTATGTAATTTATAGCGTCGCTCGCTAGACTGCATTAACTTTCTAACCGCCAAAACCATCAACACAACAAGCACGCCGGTATACAAACCGTAGTTGACCATAAAATCACTGACTTGAATCAAGCCGCGCGTTAATGCCGGTAGCTCCGCCTCGCTATTATCAAAAATCTTTACCAACTTGGGCACCACAGCCACCATCAGTGCGGTAATCGCGCCAAACGCAATAAAAACCAAAATAATGGGATAAATCATCGCCATTTTTATTTTTTGTTGCGTGTACTGGGAGGATTCAGTGTAATCGGCTAAACGCTCTAAAACGACGCCTAAAAATCCTGCGTGCTCGCCCGCTTTTACCATGGCGATATACATGGTGGTAAATACTTGGGGAAATTCCTCTAAGGCATAGGCCAAGGTATGGCCTTCTACCACCTTAGAGCGCACTTCAAGCACCAAACTTTTTATTGATTGCTTGCTGGTTTGGTCGGCAACCGCTTTTAAAGCTTCATCAATAGGCAGATTCGACTGCACCAAGGTTGCTAATTGCCGTGTAAATAACGATAACTCGCCAACATTTAAGGACACCCGCCTAAACTGCCAGCGCGTGCTTTGGCGCTTTTGCACGTTGGATTCCGCACTAAGCTCTACATCCAAGGTTTTTAAACCTTGCTCACGCAGCAATTGGCGAATATGGCGAGGCGAATCGCCTTCTAATACGCCTTTGACTTTCTTACCGTTGGCATCCAGAGCCTGATAGCTATAGGCTGCCATTAGCTTGTGGTTACCCGTAGCACTTCTTCTAAAGAGGTCGTGCCAGCTAATATTTTACGCTTACCATCATCGCGTATCGATGGATACGACTGCCTAGCATAAGCGGTTAAATCTTGCTCAGACGCTTGGTTATGAATTAAACGACGGATATTTTCATCCACCTCAATATATTCATAAATACCCGCGCGGCCTTTATAACCTTGCTGATTGCATTCACCACAGCCCTTGGCACGGAAAAACTGTACGGATTCATCAGCGGCGATATCCAAAATTTTCTTTTCTGCATCCGTAGGCTGATAGGCTTCTTTACAATGCGGACACAATATTCTCACCAGACGCTGCGCCATCACAGCAATCAAACTTGAGGAGATAAGAAAAGGCTCTATGCCCATATCGTGTAAACGGGTAATCGCCCCTATCGCCGTATTGGTGTGCAAGGTCGATAGTACTAAGTGGCCAGTTAAACTGGCTTGTACGGCAATTTCGGCGGTTTCTATATCGCGGATTTCACCGATCATCACCACATCGGGATCTTGTCGTAAAATAGCCCGTAAGCCGCGCGCAAAAGTCATATCCACTTTGCTATTCACTTGCGTCTGGCCGATACCGGGTAATAGATATTCAACCGGATCTTCGATGGTTAAAATATTGCGACTGCTATCGTTGATATGGCTTAAACCCGCATACAAGGTAGTGGTTTTACCCGAACCTGTGGGACCGGTAACCAAGATAATACCGTGTGGCATGGCTAGCATACGCTTAAAGCCTTCGCTGACGATACGGCCCATTTGCAATTGATCCAGCTCCAACTGTCCTGCTTGTTTATCTAATAAACGCAATACAATACGTTCGCCGTGGGCGGTGGGGTTGGTCGACACACGAATATCAATGGCGTGACCGGCAATACGTACCGATATTCGGCCATCTTGTGGCACGCGTTTTTCGGCAATATCAAGCTTGGCCATAACTTTTAAGCGAGATATTAATAACGGCGCCAACATACGCTTGGGCTTTAATACTTCGCTTAATACGCCATCGACACGAAAACGCACCACTAAGTTGGTTTCGAAGGTTTCGATATGAATATCGGAAGCTTTCTCACGCACGGCTTGCGATAAAATCGCGTTGATTAAACGGATAACTGGCGCATCGTGTTCTGCCGCCATTAGATCGCCGGCCTCTGGAATTTGGTCGGCTAAGCGACTTAAATCCATATCAGCGCCAATATCATCAACCGCTTGCTGTGCTTCATTCGAGGAGCGCTGAAAGGCCAAGCTTAATTGATTTTGAAAGCTGGCATCATCAAGCTTTTTACAATGAAAAGAACGCTGCAAATACCGTCTAACTTCGCTCAGTACTGCAGCTTGCAAACTATCTTTATAGCAAAGCTGTAGTTGGCCTTGTGCGTCTTCACTAATAAACACACCGTATTGCGATGCAAAAGCATAAGGTATCTGCTGCCAAGCTTTTTTATTGCTTGGGCTGTCCAGTGCCTCTGTCTGCTCAGCACCCTTTTGCATGTCCTCAGTTAACACGGGATTACTCATGGCTATCTGTGTTTTGCTGTTGCTCTCTGGACTGTTTCAAGTTTTTCAACTGGTTTTCCCAGTCCGGCAACATAGGTAGAACGTCCTCATCGAATAAGTCGACACCACGCGCATGCTTGTATTTTTGCACATCGCTCATGTATTGATATTGGCGTTTGGACACATCACGAATATGATCAGAGGTGCGCACCACGGTAGGACGAATAAAAACCATCAAGTTTTTCTTTGTGACTGTCGTTTTGGTCTTTTTAAACAAACGGCCTAATAGGGGCATATCACCTAGAATGGGGATTTTACTAATAACTTCGTTGACATCATCTTGAATTAAGCCACCCAATACAATCGTTTCACCATCTTGCGTATTCACCGTAGTTTCTATACGGCGCTCATTCGTGACCACATCCACTGTAGACTGTTCGGTGGCAGCTAAACCTGAAACTTCTTGGATGATTTTTAAGGTTATTTGCCCGCCTTCATTCACGTGTGGCGTAACCTTTAAGGTAATACCGACATTTTTACGATTAATCGTTTGAAAAGGGTTGCCGGGGTTAGAATTATTACCGCCGCCTGTGGATGTATAACTGCCTGTAACAAAAGGTACTTCTTGGCCGACAACAATCGACGCTTCGTTATTATCTAAAGTCATTAAGCTCGGTGTGGATAGAATATTGGTTTCACCGCTGCTTTCTAGTGCCGTTAAAATAGCCGCAAAGCTATTGCCATTGGGTTTAAAATCAACACCGCCCCATAGCGCACCGGGTATGCTAGCTAATGCACCGGCAAGGCCAGTTATTGCTTTTTCATTATCGTCATTAAACGCCCCTTGCGCTATACCACCCAAGTTACCCGTATGATTCGAACTACCGAAACCATTTTTAAGATCAGCAAACATAAAATCAACGCCAAGGTCTTTCATATCGCCTTGAGTGACTTCAACAATAATAGCCTCAACCATAACCTGCGCGCGCGGCACGTCTAAGCGCTCAATAATTGCCTGTAAACCTTCCATTACCTCCGATTGCGCGGTAATAATTAATGCATTCGTTGCTTCGTCCGCCTCAATAGCCGACCCGACATTACTTGCTGTTCGCGTAGCCGTGCCTGCACCACTATCAAGCCTTGCCATATTTTGTGATACTTTTGACAGTACCGGCGCTAAATCTTTGGCATTGGCGTAATTAAGATAAATAACGCGGGCATTGCCCACACTTTCTAGTGCTGTATCCATTTTTGCGACTAATACAATGGCTTTTAAGCGTGCTTGACCGCCACCATTAATCAATATGCTATTACTGCGCGTATCGGCCACCAAGTTGACTCTGTCTTCACTGGTGTTTTTGTCGCCACCTTGCGGCTTGAGTATTTGGTTTAAGATACGCACCACTTCTTCAGCTGAGGCGTATTTGAGCTTTATAATTTCGGTTTCTTGCTGGGTGGTTTTATCCAGCTGACTAATAATTTCAATGATTTTCTGTACGTTTTCACGGCTGTCCGAAACGATAATCGCATTACTATCAGCATAAGCTGCCATATGGCCTTCTTGCGGCATTAATGGGCGTAATACTGGAATAAGCTTGGTTGCGGTAATATTTTCTAACTCAATAACACGGGTAATGTATTCGGCGTTTACACGGCCGGTAGAGGTCACCGGTATAGGTTGCGTTCTAACGGTTTTATCCGAAACAATGCGTAGGACATTGTCGTTTTTTATTGCGGTAAAACCGTTCATGCTCAAAACCGATAAAAACATATCGTATAGCTGCTGACGGTTAACAGGCTCTTGCGAAATCACTTGGATATTGGCACGAATTTTCGGGTCCATTATCACCGTATAACCGGTGGTATCAGCGACAAACTTAATCAACTCTTTGATATCGGCATCACGAAAATTAAGGGTATAAGTTTCCTCTTCAACCGCCAATGTGCTGAGCGATGAACACAATAGCGCTACTAACAAGACGACTCGCCTTGCTAATTGTATCCCGTGCTTATTCTTATGCATAAAAACTGTATGTCCTATTATTCTGACAAGTTAACGATAATACTAATGTCTTGATTACCACGCTTGATCGCCAAGGCGGCCTCTTTTGCCGTACGCATTTGGCTATAAATATCCATCGCATTGCTCGGGTCTTCCAGAGAAACACCATTGACCGCGGTAACAATATCACCGCTTTGCAAACCAAATTCGGCAAACTGTTTTCTATCGCGTCCTGGGCTTATCCGATAACCAACAATGTTACCGTTACTATCTTTAGCAATCGTCATACGAATAACCTCCATCATCGACATGGGGTTTTCTAGCAATTGCTTACGGTAGGCACTAGCCATTTGCGTGATACGACTATTTTGACGCTGATCCAACACTTGGCTTGTACTTTTGCTGCGATTGACCTGCACATTGCTATTGGTTTTATTTTTTTCATTTTCATCGTATAGCAATAAGGATTCTAAACTACCACGGTTATCAATAATCACCCTATCGATGAGTACACGTGAGAGTTTAATATTTTGTCCTATAGGGAGCGTTTCGCCCACACGAAACAAAGCTGACTGGCCACCGCTTTCCAGAATAGCGTAGCTATCGTCGCCGCTGGACTGCATCAAACCTAACAGCTTTATTTGTAGGCGGGTTTCTTTAGCATCCGCCAAATCATCGTCATTGACGGCTTGAATAGGTTGCTCGCTGATAAGCACTTCACTTTGACCGAATAACTGCCAGGATTGCATTTTTTGCACATCCACTTTCGGTTTTTCGCTACTCTTTTGTACGCCAGTTGCTAAGCCTGCATTGTGACTTATCAACCAAGGCGCGACCGCCACCCCTTGAGGTTCTGGTATAAGCTGCCAAAAAACATCGGCCAACATGGATAAAATCCATACGCTCAACAATACCAATGCCAACTGTCTTAGCCGCGACACAGGCAATAGCAGCAGCAATCGTTGCCATAATTGGCTGACGAAGGGCGGGAGTGTTTGGCTGCTTATCCAATCGGGCACGAAATAGTTTCCTCGAGGCAACAACTTTGTTGTTATTAAATTGCTGCTAGTTTAGAACATGTGGTGTTACGTTATTGCTTTACTAATAGATGAACAATAAGCCATAAACAGATCATTCTACAACGATGTTTCGTTAGCTACCAGTGCCATGGTTTTTAATCCCTCGCTTACAGGTTAAAATAGCCGCCTAACTCGCCTTGCTGTCAAAATGAGCCACTATGCAAACTACACCCAGCACACCCAGTTTTATGATGCTTGCGCCTATGGAAGGTGTGGTCGATCCTTGTGTGCGCGAAATATTCAGCGCCATTGGCGGCATTGATCGTTGTGTTACCGAGTTTGTACGCGTCACCGAGCAGCGCTTGCCCGCGCGCACTTTTTATCGTTATTGCCCAGAACTCAAACAGCAGAGCCGCACCCAAGTCGGTATACCTGTCTACGTACAGCTATTAGGCGATCATCCAGAAATGATGGCAGCTAATGCAGTAAAGGCGGTAGAGCTGGGCGCCATGGCTATTGATATCAATTTTGGCTGCCCGGCAAAATCTGTTAACAATCATGGCGGTGGCGCGGTGCTGCTCACCTCGCCGGATACTTTATACGCTATCGCCCACTGCATACGCAGCGCCCTAGCTGACACTATTCCACTAACCGCTAAAGTGCGCCTAGGTTTCGCGGATAAACTACTTGCTCTGGACAATGCACACGCCTTAGAAGATGCAGGTATTGCGGAGTTAGCCGTACATGGCCGTACCAAGGTAGAAGGCTATAAGCCGCCTGCCTACTGGGATGAAATTGGTAAAATCAGCCAAGCCTTAACAATCCCTGTGATCGCCAATGGGGAAATTTGGAATTTAAACGACTTACAACGCTGCATGGAAGAAAGTTACAGCAGCCGCATTATGTTAGGGCGCGGCTTAATTGCTTGCCCAGACTTGGCCTTAATGGCGAGAGATAATAATCGCCAAGCATTGCATTGGGGCGATATCAGTTTATTGTTATGCTATTACTTTGCCGAATTAACAATACGTTGCGATGCACAGTATATATCCGGCCTTGTTAAACAGTGGCTAGTGTATTTACGTACACAATATGCTGATGCTTTTTTGTTTTTTGAACAGGTCAAACGAATAAACGATGCAAACCTTATGCGAAAAGCCTTACACAGTGAACTCATCAAACAAAATACCCTGCGCGATATACAGGGCCATATTGGCAATCTGGACCTCCGTCACTTTTTGCAACAGACGCTAACAAACTCGGATAGTGGATATCATGAGCAGACCTTTTAAACCCGCATTACAAGCACTGCTGGTTAACGTCGTATTTAGCGCAGTGCTAATAAGTGTGTCACTTGGGCTATTAATATTTTGGTTCTTTCCTTACCCCTTTATCGCCGTTGATGACATCTCCACTGCTGTAATCATGATTGTCGCCGTCAACTTATGCATAGGCCCTTTGTTGACGTTTATTTTATATAAGCCCGGAAAAAAGGGCTTGCTGCTTGACCTAAGCACGGTTGTGGTGCTGCAGCTTGCTGCCTTAATTTATGGTCTCTATGCCGTTTATGATTCACGCCCTGCCTACTTGGTTTTTTACGGTGATAGCTTTTATCTTACCGACCATAAACAAGTGGATGAAAACGCCTTAGTAGATGACACATTAAAAGTGGGTGCATGGGGAAGGCCTAAGCTGGTAGCTGCCCTTTTACCCGGTGATACTCAAGAACGCATGCTGATTGCTCTAGAGAGTATGGCTAGCGGCAAACCTTTAACCACCGATGCTAGCTACTTTACATTACCTAACAAGCTAGAAAAGTCACAATGGTTTACCCTCGCCTTGAAACCAAAAGACATCGGCAACTTACCTGTTAAATATCATGATAAGCCACACTACGCCCTGTTTCACATTGTCAGCTCAAAAGCAGGGTTAATTGCGGTGTTTGATACTGACAAGCTCGCCATTAGCCATATTTTTTCGAGCAAATAAACATGGCTAAAAACAATTATAATCATAACTATCGCCTAGCATTAACCTACTTTACCTTTCGTATTTTACTGGCTGTTGTGCTGTTTGTTATCAGCGTTATCGACTCGCATATCGAACTAGCCGGTAGCTACCAAAGCCTTCCTTTTTTAACCGCTATCGGCATTTATTTTTTTGCTGCATTGGTCACGCAACTTTATACCTTGGCGCAAACTCGCGCGCCCAGCAATTTCAGTTTATTTATTGCTATTATATTTGATGTGGTCTTTTGCCTTGCTTGCTTACACTTCACCGGTGGCTTTAGTACCGGCATAGCCATTTTATTGCTATCACCAGTCGCCATTGCGGGCATTTTCTTTTACGGCATTTTTGCATTTTTTATCGCCGCTATTAGCTCTATTGGTGTGCTGCTACACATTGCTTGGAGCAGCATACTAAGCCCTGATCAGGTCAAGTACTTTGTGCCCGCCGGTTTATTGGGCATGCTATTTTTTGCCGCATCTTTAATTACTCAGTTGATTGCCCGCCATATTCGTCACACTGAAATATTGGCCGATGAGCAGCAAGATTTAGCAGAAAGACTCGCGAAAACGAATTTACTTATTCTGCAAAAAATGCAAACGGGGATTATTGTTATTGATACCGATGCACGCATTCGTAGCATCAATAAGAGCGCGCAACAATTATTAGGTAAGGCCTATCAAATAGACGATAAAATACCGGAAAAACTACATGCTGTCGTACAGCAATGGTTATCTAAACAGCAAGACTTACAGTTAAATTTTCAAGAAAAACCCGGCCTACCCTTATTACGTGCGAGCTTCTCGCCAATACAACAAAACAATCCAGCCTCTGACATTATTATATTTTTAGAGAATCAAAGCTTATTAACCCAACGCGCACAGCATATTAAGCTGGCTTCTTTAGGCCGTTTAAGTGCCAGTATTGCGCATGAAATCCGCAACCCCCTTAGTACCATTAATCACGCAAGTCAGCTGCTAGCCGAGTCTACCCAGCTCGATACTGCCGACCAACGCTTGCTAACTATGGTTGAAAACCAAGTCAGCCGAATTAACAATATTATTACTAACGTCTTAAGTATTTCTCGACGCACCGCAGCCAAGCCACAAAAAGTCGATGTCGCTGAATGCCTAAGCCGTATTATTGCCCAACTCAACGAAGCCCTGAGCATTGAAATACAGGCCGATATAAGCCTAAACCACACCCCCTTTCTCGTACCCTTTGATGAAGGCCAACTGCAACAGGTACTCACTAACCTAATTGATAACGCCATTCGTTACAGTTTTAAGCAACAAGGCGTGTATTGGCTAGGTGTTAAAGGTGAAATCGTTGATGGCAAGGGGCGATTAGCCATCTACGATAAAGGGGCTGGCATTGCCGAAGAAGACATTGAAAAAGTCTTTGAACCTTTTTACACCACCAACCCGCAAGGCACGGGTTTGGGGCTTTATATTTGCCGAGAGTTATGTGAAATGAATCAAGCCGTGTTAGATTATCTCTATGATGATCAAGGGCGTGGCTACTTCCAAATCCATTTTGCCCATATTGATCGCCGTTTAACTGTTAACGAGTAAACCATGTCCAGCGAGAAAATACTCATCGTTGATGATGAACCCGATATTCGGGAATTATTAGAAATCACTCTACTACGCATGGGGCTAGACTGCATCAGCGCAGGCAGTGTTGAGCAAGCTAAACAAGCGCTAAAAGATCATAGTTTTCGCCTGTGCTTAACTGATATGAATCTTGGTGACGGCAACGGCTTGCAAATTATCGAATATATACAGAAAAAACACCCCGATATCCCTGTTGCTATGATTACCGCCTATAGCAATATGGAAACGGCAATTGCCGCTATGAAGGCTGGGGCATTTGATTATGTGGCCAAACCCATAGACCTGCCTAAACTGCGTGCTTTAGTGCAGTCCGCATTAAAAATACACGAGAAACAAAGTACAATAGAAGACGATAGTGCTAGCCGTTTATTAGGCAGCAGCGAGCCCATAGAGTCACTGCGCAGCCATATCAGTAAATTAGCACGTAGCCTAGCGCCCGTTTTTATTCACGGTGAATCTGGCAGCGGTAAAGAACTAGTCGCCCGCATGATACATCAACAAAGCGCCAGAGCTGCGCAACCGTTTATTGCCGTTAACTGCGGTGCTATCCCCTCGGAGTTAATGGAAAGTGAATTCTTCGGTTATGAAAAAGGCAGCTTTACTGGCGCTAGCGATAAAAAAATCGGCTTATTTAAAGCCGCAGAGGGTGGCACTTTATTTTTAGACGAGGTTGCTGATCTACCCAAAGATATGCAGGTTAAGCTCTTGCGTGCCGTACAAGAAAAATCCATACGCCCGATTGGTGCTACCCAAGAAATACCGGTAGATGTGCGTATTTTAAGCGCCACGCATAAAGACTTAGCCACCGAAGTCGATAATGGCAGCTTCCGCCAAGATTTATTCTACCGTATCAATGTTATTGAGCTGAATGTACCTAGCCTACATGAGCGCCCAAGCGATATTGAAGAGCTGTGCCAACATATATTGAATAAACTGAGCGAGCGTTATGAGGCAGCCAAACCAACGCTTTCCCAAGCGGCTATCGACAGGCTGAAACGTTATAGTTTCCCGGGCAATGTGCGTGAGCTTGAAAATATTTTAGAGCGTGCTTTCACCCTCTGTGAAGGTAACAGCATTGAGTTACATGATTTGCGTCTTGCAGATAATAGCACAGCGACTCATCCCACAGCCGTATCAACTGAACAGTTCAGCCTGGAACACGCTATAGGCCGTTATGATGCATTTTTAGAGGATATTGAAAAAATCATCTTGAATGAAGCATTAGCAAAAACGCAGGGAAATAAAACCGCCGCAGCAGACTTACTCGGCATCACCTTTCGCACCATGCGCTATAAACTGAAAAAATTTGATATCGATTAGCAGGAACGCTTATGACAAGGATGTTCACAAGCAAACAATACGGCTTTACCGCTTATGAGTTACTGATTAGTGTATTCATTATCGGCCTATTGATCGCTCTTAGCTACCCTAGCTGGCACACAAGCCTAGAAAAAGCCAAGCACCGCGCTGCTGCTTATCAACTCTATCAGTTTTTCCAGTTTGCACGAAGCAGTGCCGTTTATCAGCGACGCACCTTAAGCGCATGTGCAAGCGTCGATAAGCAAAACTGTAAGCCATCTAACAACTGGTCTGACAGCGATATCATTTTGTTTATCGATCACAATAGAAACGGCAGTCTAGACAGTGACGATGAAATTATTCGGCTACTCACTTTCGCTGATAAACAAGCCCACCTCCATTGGCGATCCTTTGGCAGCAAGCCTTACTTGCAGTGGCAGACCAATGGCATGACCTACTATCAAAATGGTAATTTTTTATACTGCCCCAAGGACAAAAACGCTAAAAATGCTTTTATGCTCATTATTAACGCGGCGGGCAGAATGTATTTTGCAGAAGATAAAAATAAAGACGGTATCGTCGAAGGCAGTGACGGTAAAAACATTCAATGCCTGTAAATAACAGACAAAAAAATGCCCAGCTAAGCCGGGCATTTTATAACTAAGGCAGAATACTCAAACAGCGCGGCTAACCAGCATGTGCTTGATATTACCAATCGCTTTGGATGGGTTTAATCCTTTAGGGCATACCGCCACACAGTTCTGAATACCGTGACAGCGGAATACGCTGAATGGATCATCCAGCTCTGCCAAACGCTCATCCGTTGCTGTATCGCGACTATCGATTAAGAAACGATAGGCTTGCAACAAGCCTGACGGGCCGATAAAGCGCTCTGGATTCCACCAGTAGGAAGGACAGGCTGAAGAGCAGCAGGCACATAAAATGCACTCGTAAAGCTCATCCAGCTTGGCACGATCTTCAGGCGACTGTAAACGCTCGATGGCAGGCGCTGGCGTATCGTTCAGCAAGAATGGTTTAATCTTTTCATACTGCTTATAGAACTGGCTCAAATCTACAACCAAGTCACGTATTACCGGCATACCCGGTAATGGACGAATGACGAGCTTCTTCTTGCCACGTAATGCTTCTGAAATAGGCACAATACATGCTAGATTATTTTTGCCATTGATATTCATACCGTCCGAACCACACACACCCTCACGGCATGAGCGACGGAATGATAAGGTAGGATCTTGCTCTTTAAGCGCTTCTAAAACGTTTAGCACCATTATATCTTTACCGGCTGTATCCAGCTGGTAGTCTTTCATATACGGTGCCGCATCGGTTTCAGGGTTGTAACGATAAATACTGACTGTCAACATTATATGAACTCCGCCTTAGTAAGTACGTGCTTTAGGTGTAAATGGTTCAACCGTTTTCGGCGAGAAGTTCACCGCACGCTTACCCAATTTTTTATCGGCTGGGAAGTACAGTGAATGACATAACCAGTTTTCGTCATCACGCTCTTGGAAATCATCACGCGCATGCGCACCACGGCTTTCTTTGCGCGCTTCAGCGGCAATGGCCGTAGCTTCTGCTACTTCTAGCAAGTTTTGTAGTTCTAGTGCTTCGATACGTGCTGTGTTGTAGGCATCGCTCTTATCAGCTAAGTAAACATTCTCAATACGCTCGCGCATTGCTTTTAACTTTTTAATACCTTCTTGCATTAAATCACCACGACGGAACACACCAAAGTGGTTCTGCATAATGTTTTGTAGTTCTTTACGCAATACAGCTGTGCTTTCGCCAGTTTGCGAGCCATTCACTTTGCGCAAACGAGCCATTGCTGCATCGATATCGCTTTCACTGGCTTCACGATAATCAATACCTGCACGTAAGGCTTCTTCAATAGCGATACCCGAAGCACGACCAAAGACAACCAAGTCTAATAAGGAGTTACCGCCTAAACGGTTAGCGCCGTGAACAGAAACACTGGTCACTTCACCGCAAGCGTACAAACCATCGATAACTACATCTTTACCTTCAGCATCAACGCTTAAGGCTTGGCCTTGGATATTGGTTGGAATACCACCCATCATATAGTGACAGGTTGGGATAACAGGGATAGGTTGGGTAACAGGATCTGCGTGAGCAAAAGTAATCGATAGCTCACAAATACCCGGTAAACGGCTATGTAAAACTTCTTCACCTAAGTGCTCAAGCTTCAAGTAAACGTGATCACCATCAGGACCACAACCACGGCCTTCTAGGATTTCTAGTGTGATAGAACGGGCAACAACGTCACGTGAGGCCAAGTCTTTGGCATTGGGCGCATAACGCTCCATGAAGCGTTCGCCATCTTTATTGACCAAATAGCCACCTTCACCACGACAACCTTCGGTAACCAATACACCTGCGCCGTGAATACCGGTTGGGTGGAACTGCCACATTTCGATATCTTGTACAGGGAAGCCTGCACGTAAAGCCATACCTACGCCGTCACCGGTATTGATATGCGCGTTCGTGGTAGAAGCAAAAATACGGCCAGCACCACCGGTTGCTAATACCGTAGCTTTTGCTTTCACATAAACCGTTTCGCCGCTTTCGATATCAATAGCGATAACGCCGACTACTGCACCGTCTTGGTTTTTCACTAAATCAACCGCATACCATTCGTTTAAGAAAACGGTTTCGTTCTTGATATTGTTTTGATACAAGGTATGCAATAAAGCATGGCCGGTACGGTCTGCTGCGGCACAGGTGCGTGCTGCTTGGCCGCCTTCACCGAAGTTTTTCGATTGGCCACCAAAAGGACGCTGATAAATACGGCCTGATTCGGTACGCGAGAACGGCAAACCCATATGCTCTAATTCGTAAACCACTTCAGGGCCTACTTGACACATATATTCGATAGCGTCTTGGTCACCGATATAGTCAGAACCTTTGACCGTATCGTACATATGCCAGCGCCAATCATCATTCGGGTCATCACTGGCTATCGCACAAGTAATACCACCTTGCGCCGATACCGTGTGTGAACGCGTTGGGAATACTTTACTAATTACAGCGGTATGAAAGCCAGATTCAGCCAGCTGCAATGCTGCGCGCATACCTGCACCGCCGCCACCGATAATAATTGCATCATAAGATATCGTACGAATAGCCATTAGTTACCCCACACAATCTGTAAACCCCAAACGAGGTAATAAAAAAGAATCAGCGAATAGCCAGCTTGAGCTGTTAAACGCACTGCCGTAGCCTTGCTGCCTAGTACACGTGCTGTCAGGTAGTCCGTCGTCACTGACCACAAGCCTGTCCATGCATGAACGACTATCGACAATAATGTTAGGCTAGAAAAAACACGCATCCATGTCGGCTCAAAAAATGCCTGCCAAGTTTCAAAGCTCATGCCTGGATTGCAGACAATAAAACCAGCAACTAAAACTAAATACACCAGCAAAACAATCGCTGAAAATCGCTGATAGAGAAAATCAAATGTACCGCTACGGCCTAGATTTGTTGATTGAGTTACCATAGCCAAACTCCTGCTAAGATCATTAAAATAACCGATGCGATAATCGCTACAGCTGCAGAGCGACTACCCGCCAATTGGCTCATACCAAGGCCCATATCCATAATCAAATGCCTTATGCCAGCACATGTATGATAGATAAAGCCACATAACACTAACCAAACGACCACTTTTAAAAGCGGTGCCTGTAAGGCTAATTGTGTCTTTTCAAAGCTCTCAGCAGAACTCAGACTGCCATCTAGCAGATAGAGCAAAACGGCAATGCCAAAAAATATAGCAATGCCAGAAATACGATGAAGGATGGAGGTGATTGCCGATATCGGCATCCAAATCGTATGGATATCGAGGTTTACAGGTCTATTGTCTTTCACTACCGTACTCTTCTTGTTGATTAGGCCTTACGGGCAAGAATAGAGGTAACCCAGATAGATTACCTAGTTGGAACAGCGCATAATTATAGGCGCATTGATTAACAAGTTCAAACGCAAAGCGATAAGTATTCTCGCCTCTAAGGAAACAATACGCCGTGTGGCAAGCATATTTTACTGTATATGCGCTGCCTGACTCGCAGCCAGCCAAGTCACTGTAGCAGCTTAATACGCCTATATTTGTGCAGGTTTTTACTGTCTTGTTAATTGACAATCAAGCAATTGTCTCTATAGTGTTTGCCCTTAAGACTTGTTAGTATTCCTTCGTTGGCTCTCGCCTAAGGACTTATCATTTTCAGCAAGCCAAATCATCTTTAGCACTATCGATGGCATTCGTTATACCGATCAAATTGATTATAAAAAACGTTAAGAATATACAGCGCAGGAGTTTGCAATGACAGACAAAAAAGCAACGTTAAATATTCCTGGTAAGGCACCGATTGAATTACCAGTGTATGAAGGGACTGTTGGTCCTGATGTAATTGATGTACGTCCTCTAACCGGCAATGGCGTATTTACTTATGACCCTGGTTTTATGGCTACAGCCTCCTGTGAATCTAAGATTACCTATATAGATGGTAACGAAGGCATTTTATTACACCGTGGCTACCCTATCGATCAACTAGCCGAGCAAGCCGATTATTTAGAAACCTGCTATTTACTGCTGTACGGTGAACTACCTACCGCAGCACAAAAGAAAAAATTCGACGACACCATCCGCAACCACACCATGTTGCACGACCAAATCAACTATCTTTATAAAGGCTTCCGTCGCGATGCTCACCCAATGGCCATTATGTGTGGTGTTGTTGGTGCATTATCAGCGTTTTATCATGACTCTTTAGATATTACCGATGAGAGACACCGTGAAGTTGCTGCTTTTCGCTTAATTGCAAAAATGCCAACCATCGCGGCAATGAGTTACAAGCACTCCATTGGCCAGCCGTTTATCTACCCTGACAACTCTTTAGACTATTCGGCCAATTTCTTACACATGATGTTTGATACGCCTTGCGAGCCAACCAATATCAACCCTGTGCTAGCACGCGCTATGGATAAAATATTTATTCTGCACGCGGATCACGAACAAAACGCATCGACATCTACTGTACGCTTAACCGGCTCTACCGGTGCTAACCCATTCGCTTGTATCGCTTCCGGTATTGCAGCTCTTTGGGGACCGTCCCACGGTGGTGCTAACGAAGCGGTTCTAACTATGTTAGAAGAGATTGGTGATGAATCACGTATTGATGAATTTGTTGCTCGTGCAAAAGATAAAGACGATACTTTCCGCCTGATGGGCTTTGGTCACCGTGTTTATAAAAACTTTGACCCTCGCGCACAAGTTATGAAAGAAACAGCCGATGAAGTTCTCGCTGAGCTTGGCATTGAAAATGATCCACTGCTCAAAATTGCTAAGCGTTTAGAAGAAATTGCTCTATCTGATCCTTACTTCATTGATAAGAAGCTTTACCCGAATGTCGACTTCTACTCCGGCATTATCTTAAAGGCTTTAGGTATTCCCACTTCAATGTTCACCTGTATCTTTGCTGTTGGTAGAACCGTCGGTTGGATCTCGCATTGGAATGAGCTGATCAGCAATGACTATCGCATTGGTCGTCCACGTCAGCTGTATACAGGCTATACTAAGCGTGACTTTGTACCGGTAGATAAGCGTTAAACGCTTATCTCAAGGCATAAAAAAACCACCTCGCGGTGGTTTTTTTATGCCTGCTAGTTTCAAAAACTTACGTTTTATTCGTCTAACAAATCAAAATCGTACTTACTATTATCGCAATCAGGGCAGAAGAAGTCTTCAGGCACATCTTCCCACTTAGTCCCCGCTGGAATGCCTAAGTCCGGCAGACCTAAAGCTTCATCATAAATAAAGCCACAAATAACGCACTCATACTTCTTAAATTCGCTCATTGTCGTCCCCTAATGGATAAAAAATTAGCCAGATTATACGCAAAACCATACTAACATTCTAATGATTCATATCAATATTCCATGAGCTTAGACATGGTCTTCTGAAGCTCTTGGTCAGCTAAGATGCAATTCGACATAGCCGAGGTGCGGCATTCACCACAGGCTTGCAATAAGTTGGCGGCCATTAGCAGTTCTTCATAATCTTTTGCCATCGCACTAATACGTGGCCGAATAGCTACTAACGCCTGTTGATGCGCCTTCATTCCCCTTTGACAGCTCTTAATCGACTCTACATCTGCACCTAGCCCAGCAAGAATACTTTGCGCTTGTGAAGATTGCACACGCAGATCACGCCACAACTGATAAGCCGGTGATTTACTACTAATTTGATTTTCGCTGCAAGGGTGCTGCTGAAAAAGCAACTGCCCTGCCTTACCCTTACAACGGTAAATAGTTTGATTTTTACTACTTGCCGCAGCTGCTACACTCGCAAAAACAGTCAACAGTAGTAAAAGGCGAATCCCCGTCGTTAATGTCATCACAACCCCTAGTTTTCTACCAAGCTCTTGCTAAGCACTTCATAAACATCCTTACTTAATTCATGCTGCGATAGTGAATCTAAAGCCGCTTTCATCAACTGCCCATAAGGGGCAATAAATTGATGCCAATGCGTTAGCGGCGTCAGAAGGCGAGCCGCTATTTGCGGATTACGCTGGTCAATATCCGCTATTTGTTCGGCTAAGAATTGATAAGCCTCTCCACTGAGCTGATGGAACTGTGAGAAGTTTTGATTCGCAAATGCCGCTATCACAGCGCGCAATTTGTTTGGATTACGCTTATCAAAAGCAGGATGCTCAAGCAGCGCGCGTACATCTCGCAAAACATCTCCCCAAGGCTTAGTCGCTTGCACTTGCAGCCACATATTAACCACCAAGGCATCATTCTGCCATTGTTGGTAAAACGCCTGCAAAGCGTGTTGCGCCTCTATATGCGCATGCTCTGCATGAACCATCGCTTTTAATGCCGCGAACTGATCCGTCATATTCTCGGCATGGAGGAATTGTTGCTCAGCCAAACCTCGATATATTGCTTTATCGATACACATTAAATAGCCTAAGGCGCGGTTACGTAAACTGCGCGCCGCCATGGCTTCGGCAGATAAACCCGCCACCTCGCCAGCTAACGCTTGATAACAAGCCAATAACTCCGGCTCTAGTGCTAGCGCTAACTGATGCTGTAAGTGTGTTCTTGCTTGACTGATTGCTGCTGGATCGGCTTTCTCATAGCGGCTAGCAACATAATGCTCGCTGGGTAAATCCAGTAAGCAGGCTAGCAAACCCATATCCATAGCAGAGAAGTTTTGCAACAAGCGCTTAAGGCTTTGAATAAGCGCATCTTGGGTAGGCTCTTTGCTGTCGCCTTCAATTGCTTCATGCAACACTCTACCCATCAAGTTTTGTACTGCATCCCAACGACAAAAACCGTCACTATCGAGAAGAACTAGCTGCTGTAACTGTTGCAGCTGGTAATCATAGTCTACCTTAACCGGTGCTGAGAACTCACGCAGCAGCGAGGGTGATGGCTTTTCAGTGATATTATCAAAGACAATGGTTTGTTGTTCGCGGCAAATATCTAAAACCGTTTCTTCACCGTAATTTTTACCCTCAATAATCAAATCTTGGGCGCCCTGCTCACCATATAAAGTTATTTTCAAGGGTATATGCAGCGCTTGCTTAAGCGGCTGCCCTGGCGTCTCGGGCGTATGTTGACGAACATGTAAGTGGTACTGCTGGCGCTCAGCATCGTAACTATCGCTGATATGCAATTGTGGCGTACCCGCTTGTGAGTACCAGAGGCGAAATTGATGCAAATCTTTGCCCGAAGTTTCTTCCATACAGGCAACGAAATCGTCACAAGTCACCGCTTGACCGTCGAAGCGCTCAAAATATAAATCCGTGCCTTTATGATAATTCTCTGGCCCTAAAATATTGGCCAGCATACGTACCACTTCTGCACCCTTCTCATAAATAGTCATGGTGTAAAAGTTGGATATTTCTAAGTAGGAGTCCGGTCGTACAGGATGCGCCATAGGCCCTGCATCCTCAACAAACTGTACGTTGCGCATAAAGCTTGCGCCTTCTATGCGCTTAACCGCGCGGCTATTCATATCCGCTGAGAACTCTTCATCACGATAAACCGTTAAGCCTTCTTTTAAGCTTAACTGAAACCAATCACGACAAGTAACACGGTTGCCTGACCAGTTGTGAAAGTACTCATGTGCGACGACACTTTCAACACGCTGAAAAGCCGCATCCGTCGTGCTTTTAGGGTGTGCCAATACACAAGAAGTATTAAATATATTCAGGCCTTTGTTTTCCATTGCACCCATGTTGAAATCATCGACTGCAACAATCATAAAGCGATCCAAATCGTACTCACGACCGTAGACTTCTTCATCCCAACGCATGGCTTTTTTTAAGGATTGCATAGCGAAGTCGCACTTATCACTATCTTTGGCTTCGGTATAGATTTGCAATAACACATTACGCCCGGATTGCGTGATAAAGCTATCTTCAAGGCAATCTAGATTCCCCGCCACCAAGGCAAATAAATAACTGGGTTTTTTAAAAGGGTCATGCCAATGGACGATGCGTTTGCCATCAACGACGCTATCAGACAAACAGTTACCATTAGAAAGCATCACCGAGAATGCATTGTCATCAGCGATAATTACGGTTTCAAATTCACTCATCACATCTGGCCTATCCAAATAATAAGTGATTTTCCTAAAGCCTTCGGCTTCGCACTGTGTACAGTACATACCGCTTGAACGATACAAACCTTCTAGGGCTGTATTTTTATCTGGGTAGATGCGCGTTTTACAGTGCAACACGAACTGCTCTGGCACGTTATAAATGGTTAAACCTTCGCGGCTGATTTGATAATCTGCGCTGCTTAATGGCTGATCATTAATCGCTAAGGATAACAGCTCTAACTGTTCACCATGTAAAAACAAATCTGAAGTTTTACCGCTTTGCGGATTGCTAACAATGCTGAGCTTACTACTGACATCAGTATACGCTTCATTCAGATCGAAGCTCAGATAGGTTTTTTCAATAAGAAATTCAGGTGCGCGATAATCGGCAAGACGTGTAATACTGGGCGTGGACATAATCAACCATAAAAAAAGGGACTTTAAGCGGATATTAACCCACTAAAAGCCCCTAGATACAAGCGTATTAATCTTTCCAGCGAATCGCGTAGCTGCGTAGTTTTTCTACGACACTTTTTGATTGCTGTTGTTGTGCATGCGCTAATACATCGCTGTAGGCATAATAAGCGACGGCGCGATTAAAGTTTTCAGTGACCACGGCTTGCTCAGCTTGCTTCAAAAGATTGCCTTCTAAGGTATCTGCCTGTGCAGCAATTTTACTTGCGGCTTGTTGCGCAATCGTTTTCGATAGATCATCAAGTAAGCTGGTGTTATCAGGAAGCTCCGCCTGCTTTTCTTCCTGCTGAAAAAGACCGCGCTGTAAACCGGCTATGCTTTCATCTGCAACACGTACTTCTTCTTTAATTGCATCAGCGAATACAACTTGACCATTCACCGATGTTAAACGGTATGCGACGGTGAGCAAGGCATGCTTTTCTAGCTGCGTCTTCTGGATAGTAAGCTGCTCTTCAACGGGTACTTCTATCGTTGCCGCAGGCTCTTGGGTGTTCTTCTTCTCACGTTTTTTCAATTGCGCCCAAGCGATATAGTCAGGATTTTCAATACGCTTAACACTCACCTCTACGGTTTTAGTCTCTTCTATTGCCGTTTGCTTACTACTAACAACCGCATCGAGAATTTCACCACTGAGGAAATAGTAGCTTGCCGCATTGGCCTTTTTAGCAATTTGCGTTTTATTCACAGGCTCTTGGATAATCTGCATACGCTGTTGGCCATCGGCTGTTAATGCCTGCTCAATATCATTGACCATGCGCGCACCAAGACTGCTACCACGCTCTACATCCATAAATGCCAAAGCGACAACTTTTAAACCCGCCTCTTGCAGCAAAGCATTGTTGATATCAACAATGCTTTCTTGAATGATCGCATGCGCTGGGTTTAGCTCTGCTAAGATGCTTGCGAAGCTATAAGCAGGCACCCACTGCTGCTTATCGATATAGCCGCTTAGTCTGCGAGCAATGTAGTCAACAAACTTAAGCTCGCCTTCAGTGTACTGCGCATTATTGCCCAAGCTGTTTTGCACAAAACGCGCACGCGAATAGGCTTGGTATGCTGAAGAAATCGCATAAACGCCCATCTGCTTATTACCTTCGGCAATAAAATAACGCGCCATATCTTCAGCAATAGGGACAACATCGGGATTTTTTTCTAGATAATCTGGGATCTTGGTTAACTGTGTGTAGGTAGCATAGGCTTGATCGGTTTTGCCCTTGCTTAAAGCATCCCAAAATTTCTGCTCATATTCAGCTGCTATTAATCGGTAATTGAGTGAAGCTAAACGCTCATCCTCGGGCGCGATATCACTTAAGTTAGCAATGAATACTTTCACGTCTTCATAACGCTTATTCGTAAACGCTTGGTTCGCTTGTTCAAACAAACCATCAATATAAGCTATTTGACGTTGTTGCGTTTGCTCGGCTTTTTCACCGCCATAAATAGCGCTAATCTGCTCTAGCAATTGCACTTTATCCACGGCTTGGTTATCGGATAACTGCTCGAACTGGAACTCTTTCTCGCGAATTTGTTTTTCTTTGTTATCAATTGTTTGCTGTAGCTGCATACTAAGTTCTAAATACACTTCACGATTGTATTGTTCAATCGTAGTAACCTGTACAAGCTCTGCCTCAAGCACACTGATTGTGTGTTTATCCAGATCACGCTGAAGACGATTTAAAATATCACGCTCTTTTTGCTCAGCAATTTTACGCCCTACAATAGCTAAATATTGCTGGCGATTTTGTGCCACCGCACTACTGGACTTACTTGCCGCCAAGTCCTCGTTAATACGCTGATAGAGCGACTCTAATTGATTATGATTTTCTGATGTGCGCACATCAAGGTCACTAATCATTGGCTCTGATGAACATGACACCAACGTTAGTAAAACCAGAATAGCAAAAAATTGTTTTTTCATAAGCCTACCTTTTTATCCATTATTCTCTGCTTTGCTACGCAGTTTATCCGCTAGCTCTGCATCATGGGGAAAGTCTTTTTGTAATAATGCTTTTAATGCGAAGATTAATACAGAGATAATACCCCAAAATAAACCTATCACCACACCAGCATCAATCATCGTACGCCAAGGCTGCGGCAAAAAGCTCACCGCAACAATAAGCACGATTAACATACTGGTGAGTATCAATGATGCTATTTGCCTTCTGCGTGTGGCGCCAAAATAGCCCATACAAAAAAGCGGCGCTAATAAGCCATTGATGATCCCTGCATTATTGCCCAAGTAACGTGCACGTGCAGCCACTCTAGGCGAAAAATTTTGTTGAAAACCTTTATAACCTTCTGCATAAGCCATAAAAACTATCGATAACAGTAACAGTACCCAATGATACCAAACTAAGTCGCCGCTATTGATAACTGGCCATGAGATTTGAAATAAACGATACATTGGCGAAGCCAATATCAAGATAATACCGGCTATTCCCCAAACTGCAGCAAACAGCCGCCAGTACTTCGCACCAACCATTGCTTTATCACTTCAGATTCACAAAAAGAAAGAGGGCTTTCGCCCTCCCTGTTTTACTCTTGTCCTGTTGGAGCGTTTCCACCGGCTGAAGCATCACTCGCTTCGGCTTCCGGCTTAGGTAACAACTCTTTACGACTGAGCTTAATACGACCACGATTATCCACTTCCAAAGCTTTCACATCGATCATCTGGCCTTCTTTTAGATAGTCCGAGACATTCTCAACACGCTCATGAGCGATTTGTGAAATATGTAACAGACCTTCTTTACCGGGCAAAATACGAACAAAAGCACCGAAATCAACAATACGAATAACCTCACCGTTATAAACAGTGCCTGGTTCAACTTCGGCAATGATGCCTTCAACGTCGTTAACCGCAAGCTCTAAAGCTTCATTATTCGGAGCATAGATACGGATAGTACCGTCTTCATCGATATCAATTTGCGCACCGCTTTTCTCGGTAATCGCTTTGATCGTCGCGCCGCCTTTACCGATAACTTCACGAATCTTATCAACATCAATTTTCATGCTGTGGATACGTGGAGCGCTAACAGCGATTTCTGCACGAGGTGCATCTAATACGCGGTTCATCTCACCAAGAATGTGCAAACGTGCTTGTTGCGCTTGTTGCAATGCACTCTCCATGATTTGCTCGGTAATGCCTTCAATTTTAATATCCATTTGTAAAGCCGTGATACCTTCTGAGGTACCCGCTACTTTAAAGTCCATATCGCCTAAGTGATCTTCATCACCTAAAATGTCGGTTAAAATAGCAAAGGCATTGCCTTCTTTAACTAGACCCATAGCAATGCCCGCTACTGGTGCACTTACTGGCACACCGGCATCCATTAACGCTAAAGAGGCAACACAAACAGACGCCATAGAGCTTGAACCGTTAGATTCAGTAATTTCACTCACAACACGCATGGTGTATGGGAAATCTTCTGCTTTTGGTAGCGTAGTGGCAATACCGCGACGCGCTAGACGACCATGACCAATCTCACGGCGACCAACGCCACCCATGCGACCACACTCACCGACCGAGTATGGAGGGAAGTTATAGTGCAACATGAAGTTGTCTTTGAACTGACCCTGTAAAGCATCAATCATCTGTGCATCACGGGTTGAACCTAAGGTTGCAACACCAATAGCTTGAGTCTCGCCACGGGTAAATATCGCAGAACCGTGTACATTCGGTACAACGCCGGTTTCAATTTGAATTGGGCGAACGGTTTTAGTATCACGACCATCAATGCGTGGTTCGCCATTGATAATGCGCTGACGTACGGTTTTCTTCTCTAAGCTTGCGAAAACGTCTAAAATCTCTTTTGCAGAGAAGTCAGAATCGTCACCACCAAACTTCTCAACAGCATCAGTTTTCAAACTATCTAAACTTGCATAGCGCTGCATTTTATCAGTCACTTGATAAGCTGCGCCAATACCGTCTTGATAGGCTTCACTGATAACATCAATCAATGCTTGATTAGCAGCGATTACCGGCAATTCCCACTGTGGTTTGCCTGCATCTTTTACTAACTCATCAATTGCTGCGATAACTGCCTGCATTTCTTGGTGGGCATAAAGTACGCCACCTAGCATTTGATCTTCGGTTAACTCTTGAGCTTCAGACTCAACCATCAACACCGCATCTTTTGTACCAGCAACAACCATGTTCAAACGTGATTCTTCTAGCTCTTGGTATGTTGGGTTTAATAAGTAACCTTCAGTGTCGCTAAAACCAACGCGCGCAGCACCCACAGGTCCATTAAATGGAATACCTGAAATCGCTAAGGCTGCTGAAGTGGCAATTAGTGCAATGATGTCTGGATCAATGCTGTCGTTAGCAGACATAACTGTGATGACAACTTGTACTTCATTTCTGTAGTTATCAGGAAACAAAGGACGAATAGGGCGATCGATTAAACGTGAGGTTAAGGTTTCTTTTTCGCTGGGACGACCTTCACGCTTTAAAAAACCACCAGGAATCTTACCTACAGCATAGGTGCGTTCTTGATAGTGTACTGATAAAGGGAAAAAATCTTGGCCTTCTTTGGCTGTTTTGCTGCCCACGACGGTTGCCAGAACACTGACATCATCCATCGTTGCTAATACTGCACCTGTTGCTTGACGTGCAATGCGACCCGTTTCAAGGGTGACTTCATGTTTACCGTATTTGACTTTTTTTATTACTGGATTCACTTAATATTCTCCATCAGTCTTGTTTTCCGTTTCATATCTAGATTGAAAATCGGCCCTGAATGGGCCGACTGATATACCGAAAAACAAAGCTGCTTAGCGGCGTAAGCCTAAACTTTTAATAAGGTTAGAGTAACGCTCTAGATTTTTGCTTTTTAGATAATCCAACAACTTACGACGCTGGTTTACCATACGAATAAGACCACGACGTGAATGGTGATCTTTTTTGTTCTTTTCAAAATGACCTTGCAGCTTGTTGATATTGTGAGTGAGTAAAGCTACCTGTACTTCTGGTGAACCTGTATCGCCTTCAGCTTGCTGATACTCTTTTACAATGACTGCTTTGTCTTCTGCACTTAATGCCATGATATCTACCTTTTTAATATGCGTTAAAGTAAGGCCTTGCCGTGCATATTTACAGCGAGGCTATTCGTTTGTAGAGGCAAGTAACCGACGTGGCGCTAATGTGCCTTGCTGATCGACTTCACCGATACCAAGAAAAACGCCATCCTCTTGGCGGATTCTGGCCATACCCACAACAGATGTATTGGCGACGGGCACTGCTTGACCAAGCCTCACATGATACCCTGCTTTTAGACTGATTTCTACCACCGGCAGGTGATTTACTGCTTCTTCTGCAGCGATTAATAAGCTGTCAATCGCAGCTATTCCATCGCTTTCTTTTAGTTCATTTAACTGCTCTAAGCTAATGCTTTGCGCTAAAGTAAATTGACCGCTTTTTGTTCTATGCAAGCGAATTAAATGCCCGCCAAGATCACCCAGCGCTTTTGCAATATCTTCACCCAGGGTGCGTATATACGTGCCCTTACTGCATGCTACAGTAATATCTAGCTCGGCGGAAAGCCCCGGCCTAAATCCATCAATAACCAAAGAATAGATAGTGATTTCACGCGCTTTACGTTCTATCTCAATCCCTTGACGCGCTAATTTGTATAATGGCTGACCGTCAACTTTTAACGCGGAGTACATAGGTGGGACTTGCTCTATCAAGCCAATGAACTGCGGTATAATAGCCTCTACGTCAGCAAGCCTGATATGGGCTGTGTCGCAGATCTCTAAGACTTCACCTTCGACATCGCCGGTGGTGGTTTGCACGCCTAACTTGATAGTTGCTTGGTAGGTTTTATCGGCATCGAGCAAGAACTGTGAGAACTTAGTGGCCTCGCCTAAGCAAATCGGTAGGACACCTGTTGCTAAAGGATCTAAATTACCTGTATGGCCGGCTTTTTGTGCCTCAAATATCCCCTTAACACGCTGCAAGGCTCGATTTGAACTTGCACCGATAGGTTTATCTAAAACCAAAATGCCATCAATAGCACGGCCTTTACGTCGTCTCATCGTCTTCAGTATCGCCTTGCTGACGCTGCTGATCACTCTTTATTGCTTGGTCAATTAATGAGGACATTTGTACGCCACGTTGCACGCTATCATCAAAAATGAATTTTAATGCCGGCGCTACACGCATGGTTAGCATACGGGCAATCTCGCTGCGTAAAAAACCGCTAGCGTTGTTGAGTACGTCAACTGAATCTTGCGCCTGCTCAATATCATCACAGCCTAAAATTGTCACAAAAACCCGCGCATGGGCCAAGTCTTTACTGACTTCGACATCAGTAATGCTGACCATGCCTAAACGCGGATCGCGCAATTGTTGCTGAATCAGCGAGGACAACTCTCTGCGAAGAAAGTCTGCCACTCGCTGCACACGACCAAAGGGCTTTGCCATAATCTTGTGCCCTATAAAGTACGTTCGACTTGTAAGCGATCAAATACTTCGATTTTATCGCCAACACGAACATCCAGATAGTTCTTCACGCCGATACCACATTCCATACCATGACGGACTTCTGCAGTATCATCTTTAAAGCGACGCAAGGACTCTAGCTCACCCTCATAGATAACAATATTATCGCGCAGTACACGAATAGGCTTATTACGGTATACCGTACCCTCAATAACCATACAACCTGCAATCAAACCAAACTTCGGTGATTTAAAGGTATCACGCACTTCTGCAACACCCACAATCTGCTCACGGAACTCTGGCGATAGCATACCGGTTAAGGCTTGCTTAACATCGTCAATTAGGCCGTAGATAACGCTGTAGTAGCGTAATTCTATACCTTCTTGCTCACATAGCTCTTTCGCAGCTGTTTCAGCACGAACGTTAAAGCCGAAAATAATCGCATTTGTCGTTAAGGCAAGGTTAACATCACTTTCTGTAATACCACCTACGCCAGCGGTAACAATGTTTACCGACACTTCTTCATTACCTAGCTCTAATAGCGAGGCTTGAATCGCCTCAAGCGAACCACGTACATCCGATTTCAATACAACATTCAGTTCTTTCTTAGTACTTTCGCCGCCAGACATCGTTTCAAACAAGTTTTCTAACTTGCTAGCCTGTTGACGAGCAAAGCGTGCTTCACGCGTGCGTTGGTTACGGAATTCTGCCACTTCACGTGCTTGTTTTTCTGACTCAACAACAAAGAATTCATCACCCGCATTCGGCGTGCCATTAAGACCAAGAATCTCAACCGGAATTGAAGGACCTGCCTCTTTAATGGTTTTGCCTGATTCGTTCATCATCGCACGGATACGACCGAAGTGCTCACCCGCAAGGACGATATCGCCACTGCGCAAAGTACCGGCTTGTATCAGTACGGTAGCTACCGTTCCACGCCCTTTATCCAAACGTGATTCGACGACTAAACCTTTTGCAGGTATATCGCGTGCAGCTTTCAATTCTAGAACTTCAGCTTGCAACAATACGGCTTCTAATAATTCATCTATACCTGTACCTTCACGTGCTGATACACCAATAAACTGTGTATCGCCGCCCCAGTCTTCAGGAACAACGCCTGCTGCACCATTGGTTGGTGCTGTAACGACGCGGCCACCGGCAGCGTTTTCTTCATTGACAGCCATCGCATAGACCGACAGCCAATCATTGGCAGCAACCGGATTTGGACGGTTCAGACGCCATTCCTCTTCCAGCTTTTCGCTCAGCTGACGGGCACGGCGCTTGACCTTCAGGCCACCCGGCATAATGCCTTCCTGCGCCAGACCGCGATCGATGCAGCTCTTCATCGCGCCCCAGATATTGTC
>SMEQ01000020.1_pt1 | contig 53935 bp, 52 predicted proteins | sample 2456281 | NCBI WGS metagenome assembly SMEQ01 (sample SAMN10132596, study PRJNA489261) | soil metagenome | isolation source: day1 antibiotic-loamy sand soil ammended with raw manure from dairy cow... | place: USA | collected 2015-04-01
CCAAATGCGTTGAATTGAACCAAGCATTTTTGAAAGACATTTCTGTGGATGAAGTATTTGTTTGCGGTCCAGAAGAAATGATTTTTGCTGTAAAAGAAACCTTTGAAGGAATTGGATTAGCGAAAGAAAGAATTCATTTTGAATTGTTTAACACTTCCACTCCGAAGAAAGTAATCGACATCAATTTATCGAAAGAGCAAACGATTGAGGCAAACGTAACCGTTATTTTAGACGGCGACCGATACGATTTAGCGTTGCAATCCGACGGCGAAAACATCTTGGATGCTGCAAACAAAGCAGGCGCAGATTTACCTTACGCATGTAAAGGCGGAGTTTGTTGTACCTGTAAAGCGAAAATTATCGAAGGAACTGCAAGAATGGATGTCAACTACGCCTTGGAAAAAGACGAAGTTGAAGCCGGTTATATTTTGACCTGTCAATCTCATCCTACCAGCGAAAAATTAATAATATCATTTGACGATTAATCATGGGATTTTTTAGTAGAAAAAAGAAAGAAGAAACGGTTGATACAACTGAAACAAAAACTCCGAAAGGGTTTTACGAACTGGAAGTAAAAGAAGTGAAATCTTTGACTCCTTCCAGCGTTAAAGTAAGTTTCATCGTACCAAGTGACTTGAAAAATGAATTCAAATTCGTTCCAGGTCAATATTTAAACTTATCAGCCATCATCAATGGAACCGAAGAAAGACGTTCGTATTCGATTTGTAGTGGTGAAGACGAGGAAATTGCAGTGGCTATCAAACGTGTCAACAATGGGAAATTTTCCAATTGGGCAAACGATGATTTGAAAGCTGGCATGCATGTTTCTGTTGCGGCTCCAAATGGTAATTTCAAATTGAATTTAGCTGCTAAAAACATCGTAGCTTTTGCTGCAGGAAGTGGAATTACACCCATGATTTCAATGGCTAAAAGCATGAAGAAAAATGGTGGTTCAATGAAATTGTTTTACGGAAATCGTTTGCAAAACACCATCATGTTTCACGACGAATTAGCAAGCATCGCAGAAGCGAAAACGCAACACTTTTTAACAGGTGAAGAACTAGCAGGTTTTGAAAAAGGCCGTTTGGATAAAGATAAAATCAGTTCGCTGATCAAAGCAGATTTGGAATTGTTGAAAGCAGATGGTTTCTATTTGTGTGGACCAGAAACGATGATTCAAGCAGGAATTGAAGTATTGGAAATGTTTGGTGTTGCAAAAGACAAAATTCATTTCGAATTATACACGACGCCCGTTTTATTGGTCGACGACAAAGTAGCGGAAGTAAACACCTTTGAAGGAACCAGTAAAGTGACCGTTATTTTAGATGACGAAGAATTTACCTTGGACATCAAAGCGGGTGGAAAAACCATTTTAGATGCCGTTTCGAAAGAGGGTTATGATGCTCCATATTCTTGTCGTGGTGGTGTTTGCTGCACCTGTCGCGCAAAAGTATTAAAAGGAAAAGCAACGATGTCCATCAATTACGCGTTGACGGATGAAGAAGTAGCCGCTGGTTTTATCTTGACGTGTCAAGCGCACCCTGCAAGTGAAGAAGTTTTAATCTCGTATGATGAATAAAAACATTGTTGTCGTTGGGGCAAGCCGTGGAATTGGTAGAGAATTGGTTTTAAATTTAGCCAAAAATCCAGATCACACCGTGTATGCAATTGCTCGATTTTCAAAAGGCAAATCGCAATATGACGATATGCCGAACGTGCATGCCTATTCCTTGGATTTAGGAAGTACGGATGTTAGATCTCAAATCACATCGCTATTTTCAGCAGTTGAGAACGTGGATGTTTTGATTAACAATGCAGGAACTTTGGTTAACAAACCATTTTTGGAATTGACCAGTTCCGACTTTCAAGAAAGTTACCAAGTGAACGTCATTGGCGTGATGGAAACGGTGCAAGCATTTGTTCCAAAAATGATTGAGAATGGTGGTCACATCGTGAACATCAGTTCGGTTGGCGGATTTCAAGGTTCAGTAAAATTTCCAGGTCTAACAGCCTATTCTACATCCAAAGCTGCTTTGGTGAGTTTCACCGAATTGTTTGCAGAAGAATACAAAGACAGCAAAATAAAAACCAATTGCTTGTGCTTGGGTTCTGTTCAAACAGAAATGTTGGAAGAAGCTTTTCCAGGATTGAAGGCACCTTTATCCGCAGAGAAAATGGCAGAGTACATTGCTGATTTTTCGCTGAATGCACATCATTGGATGCACGGAAGGATTATTCCAGTTTCGTTGTCGACGCCTTAGATATCACAAAGAGCAACAAGAGTAGCAAATCAATCTTTCTTTTCAAGTATTGTTAGGAAAATCAATTTTTTGTATTATATTTACTTTTGACTTACAACCAAGATGCTTATAACGAACACGTTAACTACTTGAATTCATTTCGGCATCATTCTTGTAATTCTCCAGAAATACACTTAGAAAAACGTACAACATGTCATTCGCATATTCTTTCTTAATCGCTTTTATCTTCTCGTTAGTAAGTCCGGCAGATGTACCCTATTCTGAGTTGGAAACAGCTTTTAGTAATGGAAATGCAACGGCAATTTCCAACATGGGAAAAGAGAAAATGCTAATTTCCATCTTGGACAAAGAAGCAGTTTACAGTCAATCGCAAGCAACACTTGTTTTGAAAGATTTCTTCTCCAAAAAACCTGCAACCAGCTTTAAATTTAATTTCAAAGGAAAAGAATCTGCCGATGGATCTTTTGCAATTGGAGTTTATACCAGTAAAGCGGAAAGTTACCGCGTTTCGATTCACTTCAAAAAAATGGGCAACGATTTTAAAATCGAACGCTTGACCATTGAGAAGAATTAAGGTTAAATACAGGTTAAATTATTCTAAAACACAGCTTCAAATAGCCAATTCATCTTGTTTTAAATCGAATATAGCTTCTTTTCAGCTTTTCAAACAGCGCAAAATGCTCAGTTAACTTCGTTCGTCAACTCGAAAACGAACGCTCACACTGCTGTAAATCAACAAACTACCTCTGCAATTAAACCCATTAAGATTGGTTTCAACTTTCCGCAATTCACGCACAACAAGTCTTTGTATTTTATAACTGCCAATTTGACATACTCAGTTTATTTTCTTATTTTTGCAGTCGAAATATCAGAACAAAATAATCAAACAATATATGGATACCATCAAAGATCACGACGAATCCAGACAAGGTGAAGCTTTAGTTTTAGACACAAATTCCGAGTTAAAAGGAAAAAAATTATACATTGAAAGTTACGGCTGTGCGATGAACTTTGCGGATAGTGAAGTGGTTGCTTCCATTCTTTCCAAAGATGGTTTTCAAACCACCACCAATTTTGAAGAGGCGGATGTCATTTTATTGAACACGTGTTCAATTCGTGAAAATGCGGAAATCAGAATCAAAAAAAGACTGTTTGACTTCAAGAAACAAAAACAAACCAATCCCGAATTAGTGGTTGGAATATTGGGTTGCATGGCCAGCAGAATGAAACAAACGCTTCTGGAAGATGAAAAATTAGTTGACATCGTTTCTGGGCCGGATTCCTATAGAGATTTACCACATTTAATTGAAGATGTAGGTTCAGGTCAACGTGCGGTAAACGTGTTGTTGTCTCGCGAAGAAACCTATGCAGACATTACACCTGTTCGTTTGGACAAAGGTGGAGTTTGTGCATTTGTGAGCATCACAAGAGGTTGCGACAACATGTGCTCTTTCTGTGTCGTTCCTTTCACCCGTGGAAGAGAACGTTCGAGAGATCCACAAACCATCATTCAAGAATGCCGAGATTTGTTTGAAGCGGGTTATCGCGAAGTGACTTTACTGGGTCAAAACGTGGATAGTTACCGCTGGAATATGAATAGCAAAGGTGAAATCAAAGACGTGGAACAGACTACCATGAACTTTGCCGAATTGATGGAAAATGTGGCGCAAGTCAATCCATTATTGCGCGTTCGTTTTTCCACTTCTCACCCAAAAGACATGAGCGATGAGTTTTTGCAAGTGATGGCGAAATACGAGAACATTTGTCCGTACATTCACTTGCCGGTTCAATCTGGAAGTAACGATGTTTTACTGCGTATGAACCGCGGTTATACCAGAGAATGGTATTTGGATCGTATCGCTGCAATCAAAAAATACATTCCAACGGCAACCATTTCCACTGACATCATCACCGGTTTTTGCGGTGAAACGGAAGAGGATCATCAAGCAACGCTTAGTCTGATGGAAGAAGTGAAATTTGATTTTGCATACATGTACACGTATTCTGAACGTCCAAAAACGTTGGCAGAAAGAAAGTATGAAGACGACTTGCCAGAAGAAGTAAAATCGAGAAGGTTGACAGAAATCATCACACTTCAACGTGCGAACTCGTTGTTATCGAACGAAAAACAAGTTGGACAAATACAAGAGGTTTTGGTGGAAAGTGTTTCTAAAAAATCAGCCGACGAATTTGCTGGAAGAAATCCGTTCAACGCCAGAGTTGTTTTTCCGAAGAAAGACTCCAAACCGGGTGATTACGTTACCGTAAAAATCAACAGTTGTACTTCAGCTACCTTAATTGGTGAAATTATTTAATCAAGGCTTTTTATGGACATTCAACAAATCAAACAACGTTTTGCAATCATTGGAAATGCGCCTTTGCTAAACAGAGCACTGGAAGTTGCAGCCCAAGTTGCTCCTACCGATATTTCGGTTTTGGTAACGGGAGAAAGTGGAACGGGAAAAGAAATTATACCGCAAGTTATACACCATTTAAGTTCGCGGAAACACGGTGAATACATCGCTGTAAACTGCGGAGCGATTCCGGAAGGAACGATCGACTCTGAATTATTCGGTCATGAAAAAGGCTCGTTTACCGGTGCAAGTGGAAGTCGCGAAGGATACTTTCAAGTGGCTGACGGTGGAACGATATTTTTGGATGAAGTAGCTGAATTGCCGATGCAAACGCAAGTTCGTTTACTTCGTGTATTGGAAACAGGTGAATTCATTCGCGTCGGTTCATCCAAAGTGATTAAAACCAATGTACGCGTTGTTGCAGCCACCAATGAAAACATGGCCCAAGCGATTCGAAGTGGGAAATTTAGAGAAGATCTATTGTACCGTTTAAGCACGGTTCCAATCAGTTTGCCTCCACTTCGCGCACGAAAAGAAGACATAGGCCTGCTGTTTCGAAAATTTGCCAGCGACTTCGCAGACAAATACCGCATGCCAGCCATCAAATTAACACCGGAAGCACTTGCAATAGTGGAAGCATATCCGTGGCCTGGAAATATCCGTCAATTGAAAAACTTGGTGGAACAAATTTCAGTTATCGAAAACGAGCGGGAAATCGACGCGGAAATGATTCATGGTTATTTGCCTTCACAGGAAGATCAATTTCCAAAATTGATTAACAAATCAGAATCTGAGAATTTTTCAGAAAGAGAATTGATGTACAAGTTTCTTTTTGACATGAAAAGCGATTTGAACGATTTGAAAAAATTAGTTACCGAACTAATTAACCAAGGTTCCGACTTCCAATTGGATCCTGAGCAATCGGCCATGATCAAAAAAATGTACAGCGACATAACCCCTGTTACAGACCGGGCTCATTTATTACCACCATCTCCACTTCCAAAGAAAGACATTTATCCAGAAAATAACGAAACCTTTAACAACGACTTTGAAGAGCACGAAGAAGTTGAAGAATCACTGTCATTGGAAGAAAGAGAAAAGGAACTGATACAAAAGGCATTGGAAAAACACCGTGGAAAAAGAAGACATGCTTCAGAAGAATTGGGGATTTCTGAAAGAACGCTTTACCGAAAAATAAAAGAATATAATTTACTTGGATGATGAAAATCTTATTGAACATATCACTCCTGCTTCTACTTTCTGCTTGTTGGCCTTCCAGCGTATCCTTTAAAGACACGGGATCCATGGATGAACGATGGAAGTTTTTCTCTGTAAAAACCCTGGAAAACAATGCGCCTAATGCACCTTTAAGCTATCAAGCTGACCTCACGGAAGCAATCAAATCCGGTGTTCAAAACAATACAAGTCTAAAATTAAATTCCACTCCAGACGATTCTCAACTCAACATCGAAGGAGCAATTACTGCATTTGATGTTTCTCCGATTGCAATGCAAATGGGCGATGTTGCAGCGAAAAATCGTTTGACAATTTCCGCCAACTTCATTATCTACATCAATGTTGAAAGAGCAGCAAACGAAAAATTAGCAGAAGATAAAATGACCCTGACGAGTACGCGCTTTGCGGATTACGACTCCAATACAGATCTTTCATCTGTTGAAACACAATTGCTGGAAGAAATCAACAAACAAATCGTTCAAGATGTGATTAATAAATTACTCTCAAACTGGTAATTATGAATTTAGATCAAGTTGCACTTCGAATTTCAAACCCAAATTCTTGCATTCCATCAGAAACACCTGTGCTTCAAGAATTGGCTAAAAAGTATCCGTACGCACAAGTTTTTTCAATCTTATACCTCAAGTCACTCTCGCTTCACAACGACATTGGTTTTGATGAAGCCCTGCAAAAGCACGCCTATCGGGTTACGGACCGAATGAAATTATACGATTTAATTCACCAACAGACTGAGCAAATCGATGAAACACCTGTTGCAGCAATATCCGCTACCGTAGCTACCTCGGAAACAGAAACTTTCGAAGAGACGGTGGATTCAACTTCTGAAACGAAAGAGTTGGAATGCATAGAAAAAGAGAACCTCATCACTGCAGAAAAAGATGAATTACTACAAGAAATATCTTCAGAAATACTCTTTGAAAAGGGTTTAATTGATGAGAAAATTGAATCTGAAAACGAGCTGCGTCTCAATCCTGGCGTAGAAATAATTCAAAAAGCTGAAACTTGGTTAGAAACCGAGTCTGAACTGAAAGATTTTACAGAAATTGACGCGGACCCCGTCTTGAATGAAATTTCACAAGAAATTGTTGAAGAACTTGATTTAACTCCTCATGAATTAAATGAAATTCCTTCATCTGAACAACTTATAATTGAAGGTTCAAAAGAAACCGAAATACCAAATGAAAATGACGTTCCTGACTTGGACTTGGAAATTATATCTGGAATCGTTGAAACCATTTATAGCGATAAATTAGAACAAACCATCCAAGAATCGTCAAATGTTGAAAAAAAATCAGAACTAAATCAAGTGGCTGAAATCGAGCCAAAAGAAGTAATTGAAGATGCTAAGATGAGTTTTATTTCCTGGCTAAAAACAGGAAGTACCTCCAATAAAGATTCATTCAAAATTGAAGTAAAGGAAGAGGGGAACACAATGCAACCGACTAACAAACAAAAGATTGACTTCATAGAAACATTTATCATGTCAGAACCTAGAATCTCTAAAGTGAAAAAAGAATTCTATTCACCATCCAAAAAAGCAAAGGAAAGCGTGAGCACAGAAGGGCTAATTTACTCCGAAACGCTCGCTGAAATTTTCGCTATGCAAGGTAATTTTCCAAAAGCAATTACAGCATATCAACAATTAATGTTGACAAATCCAGAAAAAAAGATTTTCTTTGCAAAACGAATCGAAGAATTAAAAGAAAAATTAAATACATAACATGGGAACTTTTTTATCTATCATCATTATTTTAGCCAGTATTTTATTGGTAATTGTCGTTTTTGTTCAAAACCCGAAAGGAGGAGGTTTGTCTTCTGATTTCGGTGCAGCTTCACAATTAGGAGGTGTTCAAAAAACAAACGACTTTATTGACAAAACAACTTGGTCATTAGCATCCGTTATTATGGTGTTGAGTATTGTTTTAACCATTCAATCAACTCCGAAAAAACAAGTAATTAAAGAGCAACCAACAACCGAACAAGGAACGCCTCAGGCACCAGTTGGTCAATAAGCTTTTAGAACTCCTATTTTTAAATGTCAGTATGTCACGCATACTGACATTTTTTGTTTTCAATAGTTCGATTCAATGCAAAATTGTCTTGAAAACACTGAAAAATAAGTATGGCATAAAATTGGTCGAATTCGGCTGAACAATAAATTACAAATTATATGTCAACAACATTTAAACCATTAGCTGACCGTGTATTAATTGAAACGGTAGCTGCAGAAGAAAAAACAGCGAGTGGAATCTTCATTCCAGATACAGCAAAAGAAAAACCTTTGAAAGGAACTGTAGTCGCTGTTGGAGACGGTAAAACGGATGAGCCGATGACTGTAAAAGTGGGCGACACGGTAATTTACGGTCAATATTCAGGAACTGAAATCAAGTTAGACGATAAGAAATACTTGATTATGAAAGAATCTGATATTTACGGAATCATTTAATTAAATTTTAATCAAATAAAGATATTACAAAATGGCAAAAGAAATTTATTTCGACGTAGAAGCGAGAGAGAAGTTAAAAAAGGGAGTTGATGCTTTGGCAAATGCCGTTAAAGTAACCCTTGGACCAAAAGGAAGAAACGTAATCATTGGTAAAAAATACGGCGCGCCGCACATCACCAAAGACGGAGTTTCGGTTGCGAAAGAAATCGAACTGAAAGACGTGATTGAAAACATGGGTGCACAGATGGTAAAAGAAGTTGCTTCTAAAACTGCTGACATTGCAGGAGACGGAACAACAACAGCTACTGTTTTGGCGCAAGCAATCATCAATGCGGGAATGAAAAACGTTGCTTCTGGGGCAAATCCAATGGATTTGAAAAGAGGAATCGACAAAGCCGTAGTCGAAATCGTTAAGAATTTAAAAGCAATTTCAAAAGAAGTTGGTTCGGATAACGACCGCATCAAGCAAATTGCATCCATTTCAGCAAACAACGACGAAGTAATCGGATCGTTGATCGCAGAAGCTATGAAAGTAGTTGGAAACGACGGTGTGATCACGGTTGAAGAAGCAAAAGGTACGGAAACGGAAGTAAAAACGGTTGAAGGAATGCAATTTGATAGAGGTTATTTATCTCCATACTTCGTAACGAATGCAGAAAAGATGATCACTGAAATGGAGAATCCATTGATTTTGATCTACGAGAAAAAAATCTCAAGCATGAAAGACTTGATGCCAATCTTGGAACCAGTTGTACAAGCGGGGAAATCACTTCTGATTATCGCTGAAGACATGGACGGTGAAGCTCTAAGTACATTGGTTGTGAATCGCATCCGTGGATCACTGAAAGTTGCTGCAGTAAAAGCACCAGGTTTCGGAGATAGAAGAAAAGCCATGTTGGAAGATTTAGCGATCTTGACTGGCGGACAAGTAATTTCAGAAGAAAGAGGGTTGACATTGGAAGGTGTAACCATGGACATGTTGGGTACGGCTGAAAAAATTGAAATCGACAAGGACAATACAACGATCGTGAACGGTGCTGGTAAAAAAGAAGACATCAGTGCACGCGTTGGACAAATCAGAGCACAAATCGAATCGACAACATCTGATTACGACAAAGAAAAATTGCAAGAACGTTTGGCTAAATTAGCTGGAGGGGTTGCTGTTCTTTACATCGGAGCGCCAACTGAGATGGAGATGAAAGAGAAAAAGGACCGTGTAGACGACGCATTGGCTGCTACTCGTGCTGCAGTTGAAGAAGGAATTGTACCAGGTGGTGGAGTTGCCTTGATTCGTTGCATATCTGCACTTGACAACTTGAAAGGCTTAAACGAAGATGAAGATACGGGAATTGCAATCGTTAAACGTGCGATCGAAGAACCGTTGAGACAAATCGTTGCCAATGCAGGAAGTGAAGGTGCGGTAATCGTTCAAAAGGTAAAAGAAGGAACGGGTGACTTTGGTTACAATGCAAGAACAGACGTTTACGAAGACCTATATGTTGCTGGTGTTATTGACCCAACGAAAGTTACGCGTACGGCTATTGAAAACGCTTCTTCAATTGCTTCTATGCTCTTGACTACTGAATGTGTCATTGCTGATGAACCAGAAGATAACGTTCCAGCAATGGGCGGAGGAATGCCCGGTGGAATGGGTGGAATGATGTAATCAAGACATGCAAAGCAAAACAAATTGTTTATTTTTGCAACAACACAAGGAATCATTTAGGTGATTCCTTCATCGAGCCGCCTTCCCGATGTAAATCGGATAGAACGGATCGTCACTATATAAAGCGCTTCAATTTCAATTGAAGCGCTTTTCTTTTTTATAAAGTGTGAAAAATATCGAAAAAAGTTTTAAATTTAATTTGTTATCTTCGCCCTAACAAGAATACTAACCCTAAAGTCTATCACAATGAAAATAGCGATTTTATTATCAGGCTGTGGTGTATACGATGGCTCTGAAATACAAGAAGCTGTGTTCACCATGTTAGCCATTGAAGAGGCTGGTGCCGAGTACATCTGTATTGGCATAGACACAAACCAGCATCACGTCATTAATCACCTCACGGGCGAGGAAATGAAAGAATCTCGAAACATGCTGGTTGAATCTGCACGCATTGCACGAGGAAAGATTCTGAAAATTCAAGATGTTGAGATCAGAAATTTTGACGCACTCGTTATTCCTGGCGGTTTTGGAAATGCTAAAAATCTAAGCTCTTGGGCTTTTGATGGTGCAACTGGCAAAATCATGGATGAAGTAAAATTGCTAATTGTTAATTGCATCAATGCTGGAAAACCAATAGCAGCCCTATGTGTCAGTCCTATTTTGATTGCAAAAGCGTTAGAGGGTTCCAAACTTCAACCAATTCTCACGATGGGAAGTAGTCAAGATGACTCACCATATTCTATTTCTGAATTTCATTCAGGCCTTCAGTCATTGGGCGCCAAAACATCTGAAAAGAAATTAGGAGAGATAAAAGTTGATTCAATTTTAAAAATTGTTTCAGCACCTTGCTATATGATGGATGCTACTATTTCAGAAATTAGAAAAAACATTCAAGTAGCCATTCAGGCATTGATAAAGCTATAAACATTAAATTTCTCGCTGATAATCTGCTTTAAGCAAATTACATTTTGTTTAAAAATAAGTTTTATTATTTCTCGTTCTTAACATATATAAATGTAATTTTGCGGAGGAATTAAAGCGAAAGCTCAAAAAAATTAGTAGTATGAACGAATTTGGTAAACAGGGAAACAATACCGATTTGAACACTTCCATCGGATTAAGTAACCTCGGAAATATTTTTTGGAATCTAACACCAGCAGAGTTGGTTGAAGACACCATTTTAAGTGGAGAAGGAATGCTTACTGATACGGGAGCTATTGCCATCGAAACAGGTGAATTTACAGGAAGATCTCCTCAAGATAGATTCATCGTGTGTGATGCTAAAACGGAAAACGCAGTATGGTGGGGTGATATTAACATTAAGTTCTCAGAAGCGCAATTCGATGCCCTGTACAACAGAATGAAAGCCTATTTAACGGGTAAAGACATGTATGTTCGTGACTCTTACGCTTGTGCAGATGAGGAGTTTAAATTAAACATCCGTGTAATTAACGAACTTCCTTGGGGAAACATGTTCGCTTACAACATGTTCTTACGACCGACTGAAGAAGAGTTGCAAGACTTTTTACCAGACTGGCACATCGTATGCGCTCCAAACTTCAAAGCAGATCCGAAGATCGACGGAACACGTCAGCACAACTTTGCGATTTTGAATTTTTCTAAGAAAATGATTCTAATCGGAGGTACAGCCTACACCGGTGAAATTAAAAAAGGAATTTTCTCTGTTTTAAACTTCATCTTACCTCATGAGAAAAACGTTTTATCCATGCACTGCTCAGCAAACATTGGTAAAAACAACGATACAGCTATCTTTTTCGGACTTTCAGGAACTGGAAAAACAACCCTTTCTTCCGATCCAGAACGTCGCTTAATTGGTGACGACGAGCACGGATGGTCTAACAATACTGTTTTCAACTTTGAAGGTGGATGTTATGCAAAAACAATCGATTTAGATGCTGATAAAGAACCGCAAATTTTTGGAGCAATTAAATTTGGAGCGATTTTAGAAAATATTGGTTTCAAAGAAAACTCCTCTACTCCAGATTACACCGACGGTTCTATTACACAAAACACACGTGTATCTTACCCAATTGATTTCATTGACAACATTGTGGTACCTTCGGTAGGTGCTGCGCCTAAAAATATTTTCTTCTTAACAGCAGATGCCTTTGGTGTACTGCCTCCAATCTCTCGCTTAACGAAAGAACAAGCCATGTACCACTTCATGTCTGGTTACACAGCAAAAGTTGCGGGAACAGAAATGGGTATCACAGAGCCATCCACTACATTCTCAGCTTGTTTTGGGAAAGCGTTTTTACCACTACACCCAGCGAAATACGCGAAATTATTAGGTGAGAAATTAGAGGGGACAGACATCAAAGTCTGGTTAATCAACACAGGTTGGTCTGGTGGATCTTACGGAGTTGGAAGCAGAATGAAGCTTTCTTACACCCGTGCCATGATTACAGCGGTCATGAACGGAAAATTAGATAACGTTGAGTTTGATAATTTACCTATTTTTGACTTGGCAGTTCCAACTTCTTGCGAAGGAGTTCCTTCTGAGATTCTAAATCCAAAAGAGACTTGGGCTGATAAATCTGCTTACGATGAGACTGCAAATAACTTGGCTGGACAGTTTGTTAAAAACTTCAGTCAATATGCGGAAGAAACTAGCGCTGACATTTTAGCTGCTGCACCGAAAGTGATGGTTTAACACTTCTAAAACACATACTCAAAAAGGTCTTCTGAAAAGAAGGCCTTTTTTTATGCCTGCTCATTTTGTCATTAATTCGTTAATTATCACCCCATCTCCAGCATAAATTGTAATTTTACAAGGAATTATCAACAGTGCCATGAAAGCAATCAATGTCCAAGAATTAAATCAATTGAAATCTTCTTCAACTCCATTTCAACTCATCGATGTACGCGAAATGAACGAACGAGAGATCTGTTCGTTGGGTGGGACTTTAATTCCAATGAATCAAATTCCTTCGCGGATTACTGAAATCCACAAAGACCAACAAGTAATTATATATTGCAGAGCTGGCATGAGAAGTGCAAGTGTGATTCAATATTTGGAGCACCAAGGGAACTTTGACAATTTGTATAACTTAGAAGGCGGTATTCTTGCCTGGATTCAAGAAATTGACCCTAGCATGACCTCCTATTAAAGACTTTATTTTATGAATCGAAAGACCATTAACTCTCTTGTATTTTTAGGTGCTATATCCATCATGAGTATTCTTTTCGTTCAATTCTATTGGATTAAGAAAACAGTGGCAACCCAACAAAAAAACTTAACAATTCAACAAAAGGAAGACTCGTTGAATTTAAAGCAATTCTCAGAGCAAGTTCACGTTGCACTCAGAAATGTGCTGCAAGAAATCTCAACCAGTATTTCAGATAGCTCGGATTTATACGGAGCTGTAAAGCAAATGCAAACCAATAGCTTTACAGTTGATATTCACGAAGAGCTGCATCCGTTTTACCTCGAAACATTGTTGAAAAGAGAATTCTATTCTCACAACATCAACCAAAATTTCCAGTACGGTATCTACGATTGTTTTTCAGACAGCATCATCTACGGAAACTTAATTCGCTTCAGCAAAGAGTCCCTTTATGAACCTGTTTCGGAAGCCGACCTTGGGCTAACCTCCCCTAAAATGACGTGGAAAAAAGACGGACATTATTTTACGGTTTTCTTTCCAAATATAGTAGGAAACTCCATTGACCCTAGCGTAGAATTAGGATCTCCTTGGATTTTCATGGGGGTGATTGTCTCCCTTGTCATCACGTTTTTTGCCTTTGCAATTTACGTCATTTTGAGAGAGAAGAGATTATCGGAAGTCAAAACCGACTTCATCAACAACATGACACACGAATTGAAAACTCCAATTGCGACCATCGCACTTTCCAGTGACATGTTAATTAAAGGAGACTTTAGTCAAGATCAAGATCGATTAAAAAGATACGCTAGCATCATTTACAAAGAAAATAAACGTCTTGAAAATCAAGTGGAGCGTGTTTTGAATGTTGCCAAACTCAACAAAGACACCTTAACCCTCAAAAAGGAAGCGCTTGACATCCACCTTTTACTTCAAGATATTCACGAAAACTTCGAGTTTAATCAATCCGAATCAGGCGCCCACATCACCTTGAACCTAGATGCCAAAAACCACGTCATTCAAGCAGACATGTTGCACATAAACAATGTTTTAACTAACTTAATTGACAATGCAGTTAAGTATTGTGAAGGCAATCCAGAAATTGAAATCACCACTAAGAATGACAAAAAAGGGATCCAAATAGAAATTTCGGATAACGGAATAGGAATCAGAAAAGACATGCAGAAAATGATTTTCGATAAATTTTACCGTGTCCCAACCGGAAACTTACACAATGTGAAAGGTTTTGGATTGGGCTTGTACTATGTTAAGATTACCATTGAACAGCACGGCGGAAGTATTCACCTAAAAAGTGCACCTGGTAGAGGAACCACCTTTTACATTTCACTACCATTCAAATAGGTACATCAAGGAAGACTTACCTTATACATTCTTTCAAACTGCATTTTTGCTTTTCTCCATCGTTCATTTTGTTCTTCCATCATTCGGTCAAAGTCTTTATTTAGAACAGATACGCGTACGTCATCTATCAATTCTAATTTTTCTTTTCTCAAAATTTGAATTAATTCCCTGTGTTCACTGGAGCTAAGATCTCTATAAAAGCGAATCAAATCCAAAGTTTCTGATTTCAAGAAAGCGCCTTCTTCATGCGCATCTATGCGTTCAATTTTTTTCAAAGATTGACTACTTTCATTGAACAACATGACCCGAACTTTTTCTGCTCTTTCAATTTCTTTTTCACTGATATAAACCCTACTCTCTTTGAAAAGCTCATTCAAATTGGCTACTTCCTCGTGATGAGTCATTAAGTACTCAGAAGCAGAAAGCTGTTTCTTACATGCATAAACGAACGGTGCAAGCATCAACACAAATAAAATATTCTTCATGTTTTAAAGATAGCCAAAAATTTTCACTTGCTGGAATTTGATTTTAAAATGAAAGACCACCTGGTAAACGCACACTTTTAATCCCAAAACAGTAAATAAATAACTCTCATCCCATCCAGCTTTGAGCCTCTTTCTCATTTATTCCTTGCTTTGCGATTTTCTCCTTTTTCGGTAGGTTAAGTGCTGTTTTTATTAATACAGAATAGTAGACATAGTTTTTTTAAGTTAAAAGTTGAAAATGAAAAGTGAAAAATTTGGATACATTTTTCACTTATCCTACCGATGTATCTTTGGTGTTTGACATACGTTTTTAGTTTTTGAGTGATAGCTGGTTTTTTATAAATGACAATTAATACTTTGACATTATTATATTAACGTAACTGTTTGTTTCACTTTTTCCATCTATAATAAAACCCTCATTTTTCCATTTGTTAATTTCTTTTTGAAGGATTTTTAAATTATCTATCCATACTGCTTTTTTATTCTTTACAGTCATTTCGTTCATGGGAATTTCATAAGAATTTCCGTTAGGGTCGATTACTAGCAATAAAGATGTTAATTTTGTTCCATGTGCTTCAGGATAAGATTGTATAATTACTGTTTGAGCCTCTTTCTCTTGCGCACTCACATTTCCCACTCCCAAAAACAGCATAGCCACAACGGCTACTAGTATCAATTTTACATTTTTCATCTTATTTCATTTTTCATTTATCACTTTTCATTTTTACAACGGATACGCCGATAGTTCCGCTTTACAGTTGATCAAAAGTAAAACATCCATCACATTTTCCTCACTGAACCATTCGCGATTGATGGCAGTATTTACAATGATAGGCGCAGTTTTACAAATGGTGTAGGGGACTTTGCGTGTTGAGTACATTCGTTAATGCAGTCGCACCAAATGTGCCGTTCACAGTGGTTCCACTCTTAAAATTACGGTTAAACATAAAAAGCACATTCCAATAAACCTATTTTATTTGAATATATTTTGATCCGTTTTTTGAAAAAATCAAACGCTATACCCTAAAACAAAGAAATCAAACATACCCTAAATTTTATTAAATTCGCACAATGGATTTTAACGTTGTAAAAGCACTACACATCATTTTCGTTGTCAGCTGGTTTGCTGGACTATTCTACATGGTTCGATTGTTTATCTATCACATTGAAGCGCAAGAAAAACCAGAGAACGAAGCTCGAATTTTAAGTGATCAATTTAAGATCATGGAGAAAAAGTTGTGGTATGTCATCACAACTCCTGCGATGATCTTGACAATAATTTTCGGAACCTGGATGTTGATTCAAATTCCTGGCTTTATTAAAATGCCGTGGATGCACGTAAAATTAACCTTTGTTGCTCTACTCCTAATCTATCATTTCATCTGTCAAAAAATAATGAATGACTTGAAAAACAATATTTTCAAATGGACTTCAACCCAACTGCGACTCTGGAACGAGTTGGCGACCTTGTTTTTGGTAATCATTGTTTTTATTGTGGAACTACAAAGCACCATGAAATGGGTAAAAGCAACCGTCGGGTTCTTTGCAGTTGGTGTTGCCTTGATGATTGCGGTCAAAATGTATAAACGATATCGAAAAAAATAATCAATTTCAATCTTCACCATGATGAAAGACCTTCCCTGAAAAAAATTAGGAAGGTTTCTACTTTTTGATACCCTGATATTTCTATCTTTACAAAGTAAAATCTATAATCATGACATACAACAACGTTATCTCGGAACAAAAAGGACAAGTTCAATGGATTACCATCAATCGTCCTGCTCAATTAAATGCTTTAAATAAAGAAACCATCAAAGAATTGCGCATCGCATTAAATGCTGCCAACGAAGACGATTCTGTTGGAGTTGTGATCTTAACAGGTTCTGGAGAAAAAGCGTTTGTTGCTGGAGCAGATATTAAAGAATTTGCTAATTTCACCGTTTCACAAGGACAGGAATTGGCTACCAAAGGTCAAGAAGTTTTGTTTGATTTTATTGAAAAAATGAAAAAGCCGGTCATCGCTGCAATCAACGGATTTGCTTTGGGTGGAGGTTTGGAATTGGCCATGGCTTGTCACATTCGCGTTGCTTCTGAAAATGCCAAAATGGGCTTGCCAGAAACTTCATTGGGACTAATTCCAGGTTACGGTGGGACGCAACGTTTACCGCAATTAGTAGGAAGAGGAAAGGCAAACGAAATGATTTTCACTGCGAGCATGATTTCTGCCGATGAAGCTTTAAAATGGAGATTGGTAAACGACGTTTGTCCGTTAGAAAATCTACACGAAACAGTTGAAAAATTAGCTTCAAAGATTTTGAATAATTCGCCAAGTGCTATTTCCAGTGCAATCAATGCTGTAAATGCAAATTACGCTTATAAAATAAATGGTTTCGACATTGAAATTGCTGAGTTTGGCTTTTGCTTTGGAACAGAAGATTTCACCGAAGGAACAACTGCTTTTGTAGGAAAAAGAAAACCTAACTTTAGAGCTTAATTGAATCCCATCAAAAAACTTTTAGGGCAAACTGCCATTTATGGTCTTCCTAGTATTTTAGGAAGACTATTGAACTATCTTTTGGTCCCGCTTCACACGTACTACATGAACCCTTCCGCCTATGGAGTGGTTTCTGAATTATACGCTTGGGTTGCCTTTTTAGTTGTTTTTCTAACCTTCGGGATGGAAACTGCATTTTTCAGATTCTTAAACGAAAAAGAAGATAAAGCGCTCGTTTTTAGAAACAGTTTTCTCACCATCATTGGCCTCAACGCCGTTTTCTTTCTCAGCATTGTTGCCTTCAATCAACCCATTGCAGACGCGATGTTGTATTCGGAACACAACGAGTACATCCTTCTTTTAGCGGCCATTGTTGCTATCGATTCGATCTCCAGCTTGCCCTTGGCAAAACTAAGAGCGGAAGAAAAAGCAGTGAAATTTGCCACCATCCAATCGATTTCCATTGCAGTAAACATTGCACTCAACTTGGTTTTGATGATTTTCTTTTTCGACAAATCGAGACCCGAAGAAGGAGTGATGTTCATCTTGATGGCAAATTTAATGGCTTCATTGGTGAAACCAGCGATGTTGTACAAGGACTTCCTAAATCTAAATTGGGTGTACAATGCTGATTTAGCAATTGAGATGTTGAAGTACGCATTGCCCCTCGTTATTGCTGGCTTTGCCGGAATAATTAACGAAACCATCGATCGAATCTTATTGAAGTTCGTATCCATATCCAGTGGAAAGTCAGAAGAATTCGCCATGGTACAAGTTGGAATTTACAGCGCGAGTTATAAGTTAGCCATGTTGGTAACCATTTTGCTACAAGCGTATCGCTATGCCGCAGAACCTTTCTTTTTCTCACAGGCAAAAAACAAAGACCGAAACAAAGTATATGTCCAAATCATGAATTATTTCGTAGCGATGGTTTGTTTTATATTCTTAATAGTCTCACTCAATTTAGATATTTTCAAACATTTTATCGCCAATGAAGCGTATTGGGAAGGACTGAAAGTAGTGCCCATCTTGCTTCTTGCAAATGTATTTCTAGGAATCTATTTCAACCAAAGTATTTGGTACAAATTAAGCGGTCAAACCAAATTTGGAGCCTACATTGCTTTAGTTGGAGCATTTTTAACCGTTACACTCAACTTGATCTTCATTCCCGAATACGGATTCATGGCTTGTGCTTGGACAACGATGTTCGTCTATGCTTTTCAGATGGTTACGTCCTATCTTTTGGGACAAAAACACTACCCCATTAAATACAATTTAAGAAAGTTCTCTCTGTTTTTAGGGACAAGTTTATTTCTTTTCTGGGCTTCTCATTGGTTCGATCTCGCCAGTGGAAGCGTTTCCAAGTTCCTATTCAATAACTTTTTGATTGTCCTCTTTGTCGGGCTCTTCTTTTTCATTGAAAACCCCCTCAAGAAAAAAGACAAACTATCCGTCTGAATTTAATTTCACCTAATTCAAACGAATAAAGAAAAAACAACGTTGAAACTGATAATTAATGCTAAAATAGATTCTTTGTTTGCCTAAAATAAGAATGAAGTTTCTAACTTTGCGTCATGTCCAAAACAAGACTCGCTATTTTTGCTTCGGGAAAAGGAACCAACGCCCTGAATATCATCAATCACTTCCAGGGAAACTCTCAAATTGAAGTTGCATTCGTCCTTTCCAACAAAAAAGACGCTCCCATTCTAGAGCGTGCAAAATTAGCGGGTTTGAAAACGTTTTTTTTCGACAACAACCAAACAGCTGACGGAGCCTTTTTAAGTTCGTTCTGCCAAGAACAAAACATTGACTTCATCATATTGGCTGGATATTTAAGGTTAATTCCCGCAACTTTGATTCAACATTTCCAAAATAGAATCATCAACATTCACCCTTCACTCCTGCCTAAATTTGGCGGAAAGGGAATGTATGGAAGTCACGTTCATACTGCCGTAATTGAAGCCAAAGAAACTGCAAGCGGAATTTCAATTCACTTTGTAAATTCAGAATTTGATTCAGGCAGGCTAATTGCACAATTCACTTGCGCAATTCATCCTGAAGACACCTTAGAAATTATTGAAAATAAAATACACCTACTCGAACAAGCCTACTACCCAATTGTTATTGAAAAAACCATTTTAAATTATTCACATGTTTGACTTTTTCACATCGTTTGATGTTGTAGACACTTTCAAGGCCTCCATGGTTCTCTTTGCTGTAATTGACATCATCGGATCCATTCCCATTATTCTAAAAATCAAAGCCGACGCAGGAGAAGTTCACGCGGCATATACCAGCACCATCGCTATGGCGCTATTGATTGGTTTTTTAATCTTGGGAGAAAGCATCCTGACACTGTTTGGCGTAAACATCGAATCCTTTGCAGTTGCAGGCTCTTTCATTTTATTCATCATGAGTTTTGAAATGATTCTAGGCATCAACTTATTCAAAGACAACTCAATTGGCAAAACAGCAAGCATTGTTCCTTTGGCTTTTCCCATTATTGCTGGTGCTGGAAGTATGACTACCATCGTAGCACTTCGTGCAGAGTACGAGGCCATCAACATCGTTTTGGCGATCGTGGTCAATATTTTGATTGTTTATATCGTTTTAAAGTCAACCAAAAGGATTGAAGTTATTCTAGGAGTAGGTGGAATTGCAATCCTGAAAAAAGTATTTGGAATCATTTTGTTGGCAATCGCTGTCAAATTATTCACTGCGAACGTACAACAATTGTTCAACTAATTTTCGCAGTAAAAGCACGCAACATTATTTAGTAATCGACTAACTCAACAACAAGCAGTTGCCCCATTTTAAATGCTATTTCTTGTTGATAAGCAGCTTTTAAAGATTCATTTTGAAGGTGAAATAAATGCAATGCATTTTAAATCTAACAGCTTGTAATTATAATGCTGTAAAATCCGCTTTTCTCATTTATTTGAGGTAATTTTGCACCTTATATCACAATATTATTATGAATTCATCCAAAAAAATCAAGAGTGCAATCATCTCTGTTTTCGACAAGTCTGGTTTAGAGCCAATTATACACCAGTTAAACAAAGAGGGTGTCACAATCTATTCAACTGGTGGAACGCAAACTTTTATCGAAGAGCTAGGCGTAAAAGTAGAACGAGTTGAGGACCTAACATCTTACCCTTCCATTTTAGGTGGTCGTGTAAAGACTTTGCACCCGAAAGTTTTTGGAGGAATTTTAAACCGAAGGGATCATGCAGAGGATCAAAGCCAGATTTCAGAATTCGAAATCCCTGAATTGGATTTGGTAATTGTGGATCTATATCCATTTGAAGCAACTGTTGCTTCAGGAGCTTCTCACGCAGATGTGATTGAGAAAATCGATATCGGTGGAATTTCATTGATTCGTGCAGCTGCAAAAAACTACCAAGACGTTGTGATTCTTTCCTCTAAATCGCAATATGCCGATTTTCAGGAAATTATGGAAAATCATAAGTCTTGCTCCACAACTTTAGGTCAACGTAAGTCTTTTGCGAGAGATGCTTTTGAAGTTTCTTCGCATTACGACACCCAAATATTCAATTACTTCAACAAAGAAGGAAAAAAAGAAGTATTCAAGCAGAGTATCATCCAATCACACGGATTGAGATACGGTGAAAACCCACATCAAAAAGGCGTTTTTTATGGCGACTTGGATGCAATCTTTGATAAATTACACGGTAAAGAACTATCTTACAACAACTTGTTAGATGTTGATGCTGCGGTAAACTTAATGAGTGAATTTAAAAATGACGGACCGACGTTCGCTATTTTGAAACACAACAACGCTTGCGGTGTTGCAACTCGTCCAACCATCAAAGAAGCCTACGAAGCTGCTTTGGCTGGGGATCCAGTTTCAGCATTTGGTGGAATTTTGATTTCAAACACGAAAATCAATCAAGAGACCGCGTTGTTAATTAACGATTTATTTTGTGAGGTAGTGATAGCACCAGGATATGAACAATCTGCTTTGGAAATTTTACAATCCAAGAAGAATCGGGTGATCTTAGTTCAAAAAGAGGTTGAATTACCAAAAAACCAATACCGTACCATTTTGAACGGAGTGTTGGAACAAGAAAAAGATTTAATTACAGAGACAGAAGCAGACTTTAAAACCATCACCAAAGTAAGCCCTACTGCTCAAGAAAAAATTGACTTCATCTTCGCGAACAAATTGGTGAAGCACACCAAATCAAACACCATCATTCTTGCTAAAAACCAACAATTACTAGCAAGTGGTACTGGTCAAACATCTCGTGTAGATGCTTTAGAGCAAGCAATTCACAAGGCAAAATCATTCAAATTTGAATTAAAGGGTGCGGTCATGGCATCGGATGCCTTCTTCCCTTTTCCGGATTGTGTTGAGATTGCAAATTTAGAGGGAGTAAAAGCAGTCATTCAACCTGGAGGTTCTATCAAAGATGAGCTTTCAATCGAATATTGCGACCAAAATGGCATGACGATGGTCATGACAGGAAACCGTCACTTTAAACATTAATTACACTTTTATAGTGTAAATGTGAAACAAAAATTGCAGTTTTACGATAGATATTAAAAAAAGACTTTTAGATACAAAAGCAAAGACAAAATGGGATTATTTAGTTTTTTAACACAAGAGATCGCAATTGACTTAGGAACGGCAAACACACTCATCATCATGAATGATAAGGTAGTTGTTGACGAGCCATCGATTGTAGCTCGAGACATACAAACTGGCAACATTGTGGCCATCGGTAAGAAGGCACAACAAATGCACGGTAAGACTCATAAGCTAATTGAAACAGTCCGGCCATTACAAGATGGTGTGATAGCTGATTTTCAAAGTGCTGAAGCGATGATCCGCGGTATGATTAAAATGATCAATACCGGAAGAAGTCTATTTACTCCCACATTGAGAATGGTCGTTTGTATCCCTTCTGGAATTACAGAAGTAGAGAAGCGTGCGGTTCGCGATTCTTGCGAGCACGCAGGAGCAAAAGAAGTATACATGATTCACGAACCAATGGCTGCTGCAATTGGAATTGGAATTGATGTAGAAGAACCGATGGGAAACATGATCATCGACATCGGTGGTGGAACTTCAGAAATTGCCGTAATTGCTTTGGGTGGAATTGTGTGTGATAAATCCATTCGCGTAGCTGGAGATGATTTTACAAAAGAAATTGAAGATTACATGCGTCGCCAACACAACATCTTGGTTGGTGAAAGAACTGCTGAACAATTGAAAATCGAAGTCGGCGCTGCCATCACTGAGCTGGACAATCCACCGCCAGATTTTGCCGTTCGAGGTCGTGATTTAATGACAGGAATTCCAAAAGAAATCATTGTTTCTTATGTGGAAGTTGCCCATGCACTCGACAAAACAATCAACAAAATTGAAGAAGCTATTTTGAGTGCACTTGAAATGACACCGCCAGAGCTTTCTGCGGATATCTACAAAACAGGAATTTATTTAGCCGGAGGTGGCTCCATGTTGCGAGGATTGGACAAACGTATTTCTGCCAAAACAAAACTCCCTGTACACATTGCCGAGGACCCGTTGAGAGCGGTTGCTCGTGGGACAAGTATTTGCTTGAAAAACATTGACCGTTTCCATTTCCTTATTAAAGGATAGGAACTACATTGAAAACCTGGAGCTTTCTAAGCTGATTTTCATTTAGAAATTATGCGTGATTTATTTGCTTTCTTTAAAAAATTCAGAGTTTTCTTGTTTTTCGTAGCACTACAAGTTTTTGCACTATCGACGTATTTTACCTATCTTTCTTTTCCTAGATCTCAATATTTAACAAGTGCTGCAGAGGTAAACGGAAGAATTTGGAAAGTAAGTAACGAAGTTACCAAGCATTTCAATTTGGCTAAAAACAACACCATCCTTCAAAAAGAAAACATCGAATTAAGAAAACGACTTCCTGAAAGTTTCATCGCCTTAGAGGCTGGATTGGCTTCAATTAACGACACTCTTTATCGACAGCGGTACGAATACATCCCTGCGACCGTTATTAAATCAACTTTCAATCATCGGAATAATTATTTTACGCTAAATATTGGAAAAGCGGAAGGCGTTAAAAAAGACATGGGCGTTTTTTCCAGTAATGGAGTTGTCGGAATCATTCACAACGTGAGCGAACACTTCTCCGTAGTTAAATCAGTTCTTACTGAAGCCATTAATATCGACGTAATGGTAGAAGCAACTGGTGATTTTGGGATGTTAAAATGGGATGGTCACAACGCTCGAATCGGTTCCATTACGGGAATTTCAAACGACATTAGAATTAAAAAATGGTCTAAAGTTGTTACCAGAGGTGGATCTGGAATATTTCCTCGAGGATTAACTGTAGGGAAAATTGCTTCACTCAAGCCAATCGAAGGAAAACCGCTTTGGGACATATCCATTTTATTTTCTGAAGATTACCGAAAAATACAGCGTGTGTACGTTGCAAAAAACATCTTGAAAGATGAACAATTGCAATTAGAATCTCTCATTCCAGCCGAAAAAGAATAAGCTTATGCGTGAATATGTTATCCATACCCTGAGATTCATTCTCTTTCTGTTTACACAGGCACTGATATTCAATCGACTGGAAATTGGACTTGGAATTCACATCATGATTTATCCATTGTTCATCTTACTGCTTCCATACAACATCAGTGTCTTTGCCAGCATGCTTATTTCTTTCGCATTGGGCTTGGGAATTGACAGCATTTCTGACACTTATGGCTTACACGCTTCGGCTGCAACATTAATCGCCTTTTTAAGGCCTACGATTTTTAAATATTTTGAGCCGAGAGATGGCTACGATGAAAATCAGGAAATGAACATCTACGAGATGGATTCCAGTTGGTTACTTTCCGTTTTTGGACTGATGCTTTTTGTTCATCACTTGTGGTTTTTTTCGTTGGAATTGTTCAAATTTAATGAAATTGGATACATCATTAAGAAAACCTTTTTAAGCGTTCCATTGTCCTTGATTGTATGTATTCTGATTCAGATTATATTCATCAAGAATCCGAATGACGTTCGATCCAAGTAAAGATCAATGAAGCCTTCAAAGGCTTGTTGCAAAATCAGCAATCAACTGGATTAAATCGTTGTATTTGCTAAACGACAATTCCTCGTAGGTGTCAAACACATCGTGGTAATGATTGTTATCTCCCATGGTGTAAAAAAAGAACGAAGGAACTCCTTTTTCAGTAAACCAATAATGATCTGAATTTGCTGCTGGACCGCGTTTTTTAATTTGTGAAAGGTAATTTTTCTCTTCATTAATTGCAATTAACTTATCAAATTCTGCTGGAAATAAAGTTGCATTCACAACCGTAATTCCAGCTTCACCGCTTCCCATGATGTCTAGATTCAGCAAGAACTTGATTCTCTTTAAATCGATAAGCGGATGATCAACAAAGTACTTGGAACCAATCAAACCTGCTTCTTCACCAGCAAATGCGATGAAGACCACGTGGTATGGAACGGGATTCTTTTTAAAATGATCTGCCAAAGTAAATAACATCGACGTGCCACTTGCATTGTCGTTTCCTCCCGGAAAATAAGTCTCATTTCCCATTCCTCCCAAATGATCGTAGTGGGCCGTAAAGACAAGGTAATCCGCTTTTTTATTTGCTGATGGAATGGTTGCAACAACGTTATTTGCAAGGTGATGTTTCTTTAACTTTTGATCGATTCCAACCTCCATGTGTCTCGCAGGTTGATAGGCAAAACCTTGAACAAATACCAATGGAAACTGGTATGGATTACTTCCAACTGAAAAGGTAAACTTCTCATCCGTGATGACAAACACCGTTGCAAATTCAGTAATCGCTTTTGCGATGGACTTTGCGGTTTTAAGCGAATCTCCCGCGTAATGTCGCACATCGATGAGTACCGAATTGAAACGAGATCTTAAAATTGACTCTACTACTTTTCGAGTTGAATCTATTTCGAAAACTTCTGCATCTGAAAGTACTTTAAATTCACAAACTCCGTGAAATCCACCTGAATTAGGATCTACTATAAAATCGATTCCAGGACGTAAACGCTGATCGTTTAACAAGAACTTCATCTCACCCGGAAAGGTATTTACATCAAATCGAAAGGGTTGAAAGAATGTTTTCTTAAGGGGTTTTAAGCCTTTCAGTTTAAATTCATTTGCTAAAAAAACAGCCGCCAACGAATCGCCTGATTTGACGTAGCCTCTACCAAAATAAGTAGGAGAACACAATTCTTGCGTGATTCTTCTGCCCTCTTCCACTTGAGCCAGTGAAGGAAACGAGAAGTAAAAACAAAATGCGAAACAAAAAAACCGAAATAAGCTCATGATCATACGAATTAGATGAGCGCTAAAATAAGATTAATCTAATGACTTACAGAAATCTTCGCTCCACTTTTTGTAAAAACTCATTGACCAAGTTGCTCTCTAAGTCCCACGAGTTTACCCTAGCGTGTTCAGCCAGTACACTTTTAGCAGCCTGGAAGTTCGGCTCGTTGTCCACTTTTTCAATTGCTTGATTGAACGCTTCACTCGAACCGTTATACAATTCACGGATGCACTGTAATTTTTCATTTAATCCAAAAGCGCCAACTAAGGTTTGAATTTTTGGAGACATCAGCCGAGATCCACTGTCTAAACCTTGAACATTCCTAAAGATATCTACTTCCGCTACAGATGATGTTTGCGGGGTCTCTGGAACTGGATCGATCCGTTTTTCTGGTTCTTCCACAAACGTTTCAGCTTCTACTTCAACCGGTAATTCTGGTGTGGCCTCCTCTGTTTTCTCCTCTTTTTCAGGTTCGTTATAAAAAATCGGACGAGCTTCTGAAAACGTTTCCATATCTGGTTTTATTTCAGGAACAAAAGCAGATTCAGTTTCAGGTTCAGTTTTTGTTTCAAATAAATCAAAGCCAAAAACAGGTTCTTCGGAAGGAGTATCGCTTATGGATTCCACTTCATTCGTTTCCTTTTCTACTTCTGAATGATTTGAGGAAGAATCATTGGAAAGGAAATCAGACATTTCTGTAATGACACTTTGAATTTCCTGATTGGAAGTTCTTTGTTCTTCAGTCTCTCTCTTAGTGGAAATACCAAAAACCTTCTCTTCGTATGCCTTGTATTTTAAAATGACGATGCGCTCGTTCAAATCGCGTGTGAATGAATGAAGCATTTCCAATTCTTCCAATTGAAGTTTTCCGGTATTCATTTTAAGAATTAGCGATTGTATTTCGGCGATTGTATTTTCTAGAGAAACGAAGTTTGACATTTTTAAAATCTTTGTAATTTTCAACAAAAGCAAAAAGTTGCTAACGAACTTGATGCATACAGATATTTATTGAGTTATCTTAGCAACAAAATTAAGCAATGTTATAGCCTAAAAAAACATTTTTTAATTTTTTCTCATTGTAAGGATGTTAATAACCTAAAAGTATTTTATGTTTTTGGATCAATTTCCAGCAGAAGGCAAGCAACAAGGATGGTTAGAAGTGATTTGTGGATCGATGTTTTCGGGTAAAACAGAGGAGCTAATCCGACGTTTAAGACGCGCTGAATTTGCCAACCAGAAGATTTTATTATTCAAACCCAAAACAGACAACCGCTATACTTCGAACGCAGTAGTGAGTCACAAAGGTTCGACTTTAGATTCTATCGTTATCGATCGTGCGGAAGACGCGTTGGAGATCTGGAAAGACGAACGCATTGTCGCTTTTGATGAGGCTCAGTTTTTCGATGAGCGCCTTGTTGAAGTCACTAAAAAGTTAGCTGATTCAGGAGCACGTGTTCTATGTGCTGGACTGGATATGGATTTCCAAGGAAATGGATTTGGTCCCATGCCCACGTTGATGGCAACAGCTGAATACGTAACAAAAGTACATGCAATCTGCGTTTCTTGTGGAAATTTAGCGTATATTTCTCATCGTACGGTTGCTTCAAAAGAGCAAGTTTTGGTGGGAGCGATTGAAAAATACGAACCACTCTGTCGAGCTTGCTACTTGCATGCAAATCAATAAATTGATAAAAGTCATCCCATGAAGTTAAATATCTCCCTAAAAAAACTAGTTGAAGTGATTGGTGCTGAACAAACCATTTTACAGGATGAAACCATCGAATCCGTGGCTTTTGACACTCGAAAGATCATTCACCCGGACTCCGCTGTGTTTTTTGCTATGGAGGGGAATTTTCGGGATGGACATGACTTTATTGAAAACGCTGTTGCTGTAGGAATTCGGTTTTTAGTCGTTCAGAAAGGAAAGGCAAAACCAAATTTAAACGCACACTTCATCGAGGTAGAGAATCCATTAAAAGCATTGCAGAAACTCGCTACTTTTCACCGTGAGAAATTCAATTATCCCGTGCTTGCCATTACGGGTAGTGTAGGTAAAACCATTATCAAAGAATGGATCTATCACTTGATTTCCAGCAAAATGAAAGTGATACGAAGTCCCAAAAGTTATAATTCACAACTCGGTGTGGCGCTCTCCTTGTTGGAAATGACCGATCAACATCAAATTGCATTGATAGAAGCTGGAATTTCGATGCCGGACGAAATGCAAAATTTGCTAGGTATGATTCAGCCGACCTATGGTGTTTTTACAGCAATCGGCTCAGCTCATGCGGAGAATTTTGAATCTTTGGAGCATAAAATTCGAGAAAAATCGAAATTGTTTTCCGGGGCAAAATCAACCTGGTTCAATCCAAACATTCCGTTATCTGACAAACAAATGTCTGACATGAATGCGTACGCTGTCGCGCCAGAAGATTATCATTCGTACTTGAAGCACGCCCCTTTTCAGGATAAAGCAAGTTTAGAGAACTTATCGTTATCGGTCGTCTTTGCACTTCATGTCGGAATTGATAAAGACACGCTCATACAACGGATAAAATCATTGCCTCGCCTTGCGTTGAGAATGGAAACTTTTGATGGAATACAAGGAAATTTAATCATCAACGACTCTTACAATCTCGACTTGGAAGCTTTGACACAGAGTTTAGAGTATCAATTGAGTTTGGCCAATGGACGAAAAAGAGTAGCCATCATTGTTGCCGATCAGATTTCTGAAAATCGCCGCAGGGAATTGGACCAAATTTTAGCGCAATTTGACTTGAATGCGATCTACCAACTCACCAAAGACGAAACCTTAGACTTAGACGACATTTCCGACAGCGTCGTGTTAATTAAAGGAAGTCGTTCTGCTCAGGCGCAAAAAGTAGCAGCACTATTTCAACTCAAGAAACACAAAACAGTGGTTGAGATTAATTTTTCAGCCATCAAAGAAAACTTGAGTTATTACCGAAATCTAATTGAGCCAACTACTCAGATTTTGGTCATGGTCAAAGCTGCTTCATACGGTTCTGGTGCCGTAAAAATGGGAGAGTACTTGCAAAAAGTAGGAGTCGACTATTTGGGTGTAGCGTATGCCGATGAAGGAGTTGAACTTCGAAAAAGTGGCATTACCCTTCCAATACTGGTCATGAATGCGGAGGAAGATGGTTTCAACGACATCATCGATTACCAACTCGAACCAGCCATCTATTCATTTGAGATGTTAGAGAATTTTGTCAAGCACCTCATCATGCAAAACTTAGAAAACTATCCCGTTCATTTAAAGATAGATACCGGCATGCGCCGTTTGGGTTTTGAACCGGAAGAAATTCACGCAGTGATCGACATTTTGAAATCCCAACCAGAAATCAAATTGAAAGGAGTGTACTCTCACTTGGCAGATGCGGATAACTCATTAGATGATCACTTCACCTTGAGTCAAATAGAACGTTTTCGCGAAGTATGCGACATTCTGACGGAACGATTGCCTTACCGATTCATCAAGCACATCCTAAACACCGAAGGAACAGCCAGATACACCCATGCTCAAATGGACATGGTTCGAATTGGAATTGGAATTTATGGCTATAGTTCCAACCCAGAAGTGCAAAACCACTTGACACCTGCAATCGGCTGGAAAAGTGTTATTTCACAAATTAAAAAAATCGAACAAGGAGAAAGTGTTGGATACAGTAGAACGTTTGTAGCACCAAAAAACATGTCGATTGCCGTTGTTCCTGTGGGTTATGCCGATGGATTTAAACGAAGTTTAAGCAATGGGACTGGTGGTCTTTACGTCCAAAACCAATGGTGTCCAATTGTTGGAAACGTGTGCATGGACATGACCATGATTGATGTTTCAGAAATTGACACTTTTGAGAAAGATACGGTTGAAATTATTGGTCAAAATCAATCGCTTTCGAGTTTGGCAGAAAAGATGGAAACCATTCCTTATGAAGTGTTGACCTCCATCTCGAGGCGTGTGCATCGCATTTATCTTGAGGAATAAGTGAACGAATCTACTTTACAGCATTTCAAATACTTCCATTGAAAAGCGAATTCCATCCAAATATAAATCCGTATTTTTACATCTTCAAATCAATTAAACCCTTCATTTCATGTTGAGTTATACCTTATTCAAATTCGGACCTTTCGAGGTGTGTCTTTTAAACATCATTGCTCTTACGGTCATTTTCTTCGTTGCATACATTCTTCGAAAAATGATTCACCGTTCCATGAAGCGGTATTTAATTGGTGCAAACATTAGTTTGGAAGGAAGAAATGCAACCATCTTAAAAATCATTGCACAAAGTGTTTATCTTTTTGCAGGTTATGTTGCCATTCTCAGCTTTGGCATCAACAATGAAAACGTGAGTTTTAAAGAGTTTTTGAATTACGACATCATTCAGTTCAGCAAACTCAAAATTAATTTCTTTCAAATCGTCTTCATCTACGCTTCCATCATCGGGGGAAAAATGTTGATTAACTTATTGAAATTATACTACAATCGAAAATTTAGAGATAAATCAAAGATCGACTCCAGTACCGAATACGTCTATGGTAAAACAACTACCTACGTTGTTTACATGATTGTATTCTTTTTATGTCTTCAAGAACTGAACATCAATCCAAGCGTATTCTTAGGTGGATCTGCTGCGATTTTAGTGGGTATTGGACTTGGACTTCAAGACGTATTTAAAGATTGGGTTTCAGGATTAATTCTTCTGTATGAAGGATCAATTAAAATTGGAGACATCATCGAAATCGAAGATTCAAAATACCGCGAACCCATTGTGGCTCGAATCTTAAAAATCAACGTTCGAACCACGGAAATCGAAACCCGAGATGGCAACGTCATCTTAATTCCAAACGCGCGATTAACACAGGAATATGTCGAAAATTGGAGTCACGGTAAACCCTCGATGCGTTTCCGCGTTACCTTGGCGATCGCTTTCAATTCAGATACAGAGTTAGCCGTCAAGCTGGTTCGTCAGGCAGCATTGAGTCATCCAAAAGTCAACAAACGAGAAGAGGTTTCGGTCCGTTTACGGGAATTTAGTGAGCGGGGTTTGGAGTTAGAATTGTTATTTTGGGCAGATCAAACTTGGGATTCTAATAATTATAAATCGGAGATTCGATACGAAATCGACAGACTATTTAGAAAATATCAAATTGAGATACCTGTTCCGAATCGGTACGTTCAATTTCCGAAACAAAATCAATCTGAATCAAAAGAATCAATTTAAAGCACAAAAGAAATGGGGCCATCGTTATGAAGTAGCCCCATTTTTAATGTTTTAAAAGATTATATCTTAAAATTCAAATGTATCCATAAAAGCAGTTGTAAACTCCCCTCTATTAAAGGCTTCATTTTCCATTAATTTCTGGTGAAAAGGAATGGTTGTTTTTACACCTTCAATGATGTATTCATCCAATGCTCTTTTCATTTTTAAAATTGCTTCTTCTCTCGTTTGAGCTACTACGATTAATTTAGAAATCATCGAGTCGTAGTTGGAAGGAATCGTGTAACCTGCATACGCATGCGTGTCGATACGAACCCCGTGTCCACCTGGCGAGTGATACGAAGTGATTTTTCCTGGAGAAGGTCTGAAGTTATTATACGGATCTTCTGCGTTAATACGACATTGGATTGCGTGCAGTTGCGGATAATAGTTTTTACCAGAAATGGTATAACCAGCAGCGATTTTAATTTGTTCTTTAATTAAGTCAAAGTTGATTACTTCTTCGGTAATGGTGTGTTCTACTTGAATTCTCGTATTCATTTCCATGAAATAAAAATCTCTGTTTTTATCAACCAAGAACTCAACGGTACCAACACCTTCGTATTTCACAGCTTTCGCTGCTTTAATAGCCGCTTGACCCATTTTTTCACGCAACTCTTCCGTCATGAAAGGAGAAGGAGTTTCTTCAATCAATTTTTGATGTCTACGTTGAATCGAGCAATCTCTTTCAGACATGTGACAAACCGTTCCGAATTGATCCCCAGCAATCTGTATCTCAATATGGCGAGGCTCTTCGATGTATTTCTCCATGTAAATACCATCGTTTCCAAAGGCAGCTCCAGCTTCCTGACGAGCAGAACTCCATGCTTCTTCAATGTCCTCTTCTTTCCACACAATCCGCATTCCTTTTCCACCACCACCAGCAGTTGCTTTCATGATGACCGGATAAACAATCTTTTTAGCTTGTTTTTTGGCATCTTCAACATCTTTTAGCAATCCTTTTGAACCGGGAATACAAGGAACACCAGCAGCCAACATGGTTGCCTTTGCTGTTGCTTTATCTCCCATTCCGTCAATTTGTTCTGGAAGCGCACCAATAAATTTAATGTTGTGTTTTTGGCAAATTTCAGAAAAACGAGCGTTTTCTGAAAGGAAACCATATCCAGGGTGGATGGCATCTGCATTGGTTATCTCCGCAGCAGCAATGATATTTGGAATCGACAAGTACGATTTAGAACTTACTGCTGGTCCGATACAAACCGCTTCATCCGCAAATCGCACGGGTAAGCTATCCTTATCCGCTGTAGAGTAAACAGCTACCGTCTTGATACCCATTTCTTTGCACGTGCGAATGATACGCAAAGCAATCTCACCTCTGTTGGCGATTAGTATTTTTTTAAACATAATTTTGTCTTAAAATTAAACCCTTCTTTCAATGCATATTGAAAGACTGAGTTTTCAATTGATTACGCTGGATCTACCAAGAATAACGGTTGATCATACTCAACTGGAGTAGCGTCATCCACCAATATCTTCACAACTTTACCTGAAATTTCAGCTTCAATCTCATTGAATAATTTCATCGCTTCAATGATGCAAATCGGCATTCCTGAACTGATTGTACTACCTACATGAATAAATGGATCTTTATCAGGAGAAGAAGAACGGTAAAAAGTTCCAATCATCGGCGATTTAATAACTGTGTATTTAGATTCATCAGAAACTGGTTCTGCTGCTACCGGCGCTGCTGCAGGAGCTGCTGCTACCGCTGGCGCTGTTTGAACAGGTGCTTGTGGCATTGCTGCAACTGGAGCGTTCTGATAAATAATGTGTTGTTCTTTTTGTTTCGATTCCGACTTAATGGTAATCTTAAAGTCTTTTCTTTCGATTTCAACTTCGCATACGCCAGATTTAGCAACAAACTTGATTAAATCTTGGATTTCGCTTAGATTCATAATTTAGAGATTTTAATTTTGTGAATATAATAATTTTTTAAGAATTGTATGCCCATTTGAGGTAAATAGCACCCCAAGTGAATCCTCCGCCAAACGCGGAAAGCACCAAATTATCGCCTTTTTTCAATTGCTTTTCCCAATCCCATAAACAAAGTGGTAAGGTTCCAGCAGTTGTATTTCCATATTTTTGAATATTAACCATCACCTTATCTTTCGACAAGCCCATGCGTTCTGCTGTTGCATCAATTATTCTGAGGTTGGCTTGATGTGGAACTAACCAATCAACCGTCTCACTTGTTAAATTATTGCGTTCCATGATTTCAGCTGATACATCAGCCATGTTGGTAACCGCAAATTTAAACACCGCTTTACCTTCTTGCTTCACAAAATGTTGTCTTTCTTCAACCGTTTTGATCGTCGGTGGATTTGCAGACCCACCCGCTGGCTGAATTAAATACTTTCTACCGGAACCGTCTGTTTTCAAAACGGAATCAATGATTCCCATCCCTTCTTCATTCGGCTCTAAAAGTACTGCTCCGGCTCCGTCTCCAAAAATCACGCAAGTTGCACGATCCTCATAGTCAATGATGGAACTCATCATATCAACACCAATCACAAGAACCCTTTTGTGTGTTCCTGAAGTGATGAATTTAGTTCCTGTTTCCAAAGCAAAAATAAAACCTGAACAAGCGGCTTTTAAATCAAACCCCCAAGCATTGGTCATTCCTACTTTATCACAAACTACGTTGGCGGTACTTGGAAATGGGTAATCCGGTGTTACAGTCGCCAAAATAACCAACTCAATATCCAGAGGACTCAAGCCTTTTTTAGCCAGCAAACCTTTTACAGCCTCCGCCGCCATATCAGATGAGGCACCATTTTTCATGATTCTTCGTTCTGAAATACCCGTTCTGGAGAGAATCCATTCATCAGATGTATCTACCATTTTTGCCAAATCCTGATTCGTAACCACTGTTTCTGGTACATATCCGTGAACACCTGTGATGGCTGCTGTAATTTTACTCATATCAATTAAATGCTTCGTTAACTTTAGTTGCTAAACCTGATCTTGCTACTTCATAGGAATGCAAAATCATATTTTTCACTGCTTTATCATTTGAAATTCCGTGACCAATGATGACATTTCCTTGAACACCTAAGATAGGTGTTCCGCCATAATTTTCATAATTAAAGCGATCAAAGTATTCATCCTTAATTCCTCGTTTTTTCATCAATGTAAAAATACCTTCTGCTTCTTTTAAAACAATATTACCCGTAAAGCCATCGCAAACAATCACATCCGCTTTTCCAGAAAAGATGTCTCTCCCTTCAATGTTTCCGATGAAATTGATGTTCTTGGTTTCTTCAAGTAACTTATGTGTTGCAACCGTCAAAAGGTTTCCTTTAGATGCTTCCTCTCCAATATTCAGCAAGCCGATTTTTGGATTCTTCACTCCGTACACGTTTTTAGAATACAAAGATCCTAAAACAGCAAATTGAACCAGTGTTTCTGGCTTGCAATCAGAGTTTGAACCCACGTCTAATAAAATGGAGTTATCACCGTCAATTGTCGGCAATACGGAAGTAATGCAAGGTCTATGAATACCAGGCACGGTGTGGATTTTATAAATCGCACCCACCAGCATCGCACCTGTATTACCAGTACTGGCAAATGCATCCAACTCTTTACTAGCTAATAACTCAAAACCAATTGCAATGGAACTGTTTGGTTTTTGAGGAATTGCCTTGGTCGGATGATCATCCATGGTAATTGCATCAGGTGCATGAACTATCTCGAATAACTCAGGATTAACTCCACGCGAATTTAGGCTACTCAAGATTTGTTCTTGGTCGCCTATCAGAACGATGGTAGCATCCTGAGGAAGTTCTTTTTGAGCTAAAATCGCTCCAGATATGTTGCAATCTGGAGCAAAATCACCTCCTAAAATATCTATTCCTATCTTCATCAGGAAGAAATTAGTGGGGTAGCTTAAATCGCTACTTCTTTCTCTGCTACTACTTTACCTTTGTAGTAAAGCTTTCCTTCATACCAATGTGCATGGTGAAACAAGTGAGGCTGACCTGTTGTTGGGCAGATTGCAATATTGTCAGCTACAGCTTTAACATGCGTTCTTCTCTTGTCTCTTCTCGTGGTAGAAGTTCTTCTTTTTGGATGTGCCATTTTACTTTAATTATATATTCTTTATTAATACTAATTCAAATTTTTCAAACTCGACCATCTTGGATCTTTTGGATCAAAATCGTCTATTCCTGGAATGTCTTCGTCCTCATCGTCCTCGTCATCCATATCTTCGTCTTCATCGTCCATGTTTACCGTGTACTTATGAAGCAATTCCATCATTTCCTCGTCACATTCACCAGGCTCGTGTACAACACGCGGTGGCAAACATACGGTAATCAATTCATAAATCGCATCGCGAACATCCAATTCAAATTCATCTGGATGCAAAACAACCAGCGATTCGTCTTCAGCTTCTTCTAAGCCAAATTTATAAACCAACTTAAACTCTCCTGAAACTTCGACCTCCAGTGGTGTGTCACATCGGTCACAGTTGGTAGTTACCATACCTGCTGCATGAAAGTTAGCGAGCATCATCGTCTCCTTCTTTTCAAACTCCAATGTTACATTTAATTCACCGCTGTGAATAATGGAATATTCCATCAATGCAAAGAACGACTCATCAATCTTGTAATCGAACTCGTATGTTCCAATTTTCAATCCTACAAAGGGAATTATAAAATTTTGATCAGTACTTTTCACGACAAGAATTTAAGGAGCGCAAAGTTAATTAAAATTAAAGAAACAATGTTCATATCTTCTATAATTTTCATGAAATAATGTAATTATTTGAATTCAACTGTTTCTAAAATCATTTTACAAACTGAAACTGAATGCTTACTCAGGCCTTCTCGGCTTTCTTTTATCCTCAGCTCTTTTCTGTTCTTGCAGCGGATTTGAATGAATCTCTTTGATAAACTGCCTACTTCGATATATATCCAAGGCCAAATAAATAGCACTTCGCATCGATTGACCTGAAGCTAAATTCTTTCCTGCGATGTCAAATGCGGTTCCGTGATCGGGAGAAGTTCGTACAATCGGCAATCCAGCAGTATAATTTACGCCGTCTTCAAAAGCCAACGCCTTAAATCCTGTTAAACCTTGATCGTGATACATCGCTAAAACGCCATCAAACTTTCCTATTTGAGAAGATCCAAAGAATCCGTCCGCTGGATAAGGTCCGAAAGCCAAAATGCCTTCGTTTTTCACCATGTTAATCGCCGGTGAAATTACCTCGGACTCTTCCGTACCCATCTTTCCATTTTCTCCTGCATGTGGATTCAGTCCCAAAACGGCAATTCGTGGCCGAACGATTCCAAAATCTTTTTTCAAACTGTTTTCAAGCGCATGAATTTTAGATACAATCTTGTCCCTTGTCAAGGCTGTCGGAACGTCTTTGATGGCAATATGAGAAGTCATCAAAGCAACTTTCAAATCACCACTTACCATCAACATCAGCGCTTCATTATCGCCAGACATGTCTGCCAAATATTCGGTGTGGCCCGGGAATTTAAAGCCGGCTTTTGAGATTGCTTCTTTTGAAATAGGGGCTGTTACCAACACGTCAATCTTTCCAGATGCTAAATCTTCGGTTGCTTTTTCCAAAGACATGAATGCGAACTTACCGCCTGTTTCAGAAATTGTTCCTAAATCAAATTTTATCTCATCGTTCCAAACGTTGACAATATTAATCTTTTTCGCAACCGCGTCAGCAGCACTTTTACAAGACTGATATGCAAATTCTTCATCGCCTATTGCCTTCTTATGGTACGACATCGTTTTGGTCGAACCGTAAATAATCGCTGTGCAATCTGACAAAATACGAACATCTTTCAGTGCCTTGATGATTACTTCTGGTCCAATCCCATTGATGTCACCAATGGTGATACCAACGCGAATGGGATTATTTTCTCGATCCATTATTTATAATTTTGTAGGTAGTTGGTCAACATGCGTATTCCAACACCAGTTCCACCTTTTCCTTTGTAATTTTGAGCTGTCTCCAAGAATGCCGGTCCAGCAATATCAATGTGCACATACGGTGATTTCACAAAATGCTCCAAGAATTTCCCTGCAGTAATCATTCCTGCATGTCGACCACCAATATTTTTCAAGTCTGCAACAGCAGATTTCATGTCTTCCATGTACTCATCCCAAAAAGGCAATTGCACCATTCTTTCATGAACTTCACAACCGGATTTGGTCAACGCATCCAACGTTTCTTGAGAAGCATTCCCCATCAAGCAAGATGCTTTTGTTCCGATTGCAACCACTGCTGCGCCCGTCAAAGTTGCTGCATCGATTACCAATTCAGGCTCTAATTTGTTGGAATAAGCCAACGCATCTGCCAAAATCATTCGACCTTCTGCATCGGTATTCAACACTTCAACCGTCGTTCCATCGTACATCGTGATCACGTCACCCGGTGTATAGGCATTTCCTCCAGGTCGATTATCAGTCGCGGGTATCAATCCAATTAAATGAACATCTAATTTATTCAATGCCGCAGCATAAATGGTTCCAGCCATACAAGCTGCCCCTGCCATGTCGCTTTTCATCAAATCCATTGAACTCGCCGTTGGCTTCAAACTCAAACCACCCGTATCGTAGACAACTCCTTTACCAACCAAAACAATTGGTTTTTTATTAACCGCATTTTTTGGTTTGTATTCGAGAATCGTAAACGTTGGAGGCTCAACAGATCCTTTATTTACAGCCAGCAATCCACCCATTTTCAGCGCTTCTAATTTCGCTTTTTCAAATACGGTTACTTCCAAGTCTTCAATTTTGGATAAAGCTTCAATCTCTTTTGAAAGTTGCGTCGCTGTTAAGAAGGAAACTGGTTCGTTGACCATGTCTCTCGCCCAATAAACGGCAATGTTCGTATTGTTTAAATGTTCAATTTCCTTTTTATTGAAATCACCCAACAAATGAATCTCTTTCAAGTGGTATCGCTTTTTATCAGCGTCTTTGAAATACTTTAAAAACTGGTAGTTGGACAATTCCAATCCTTCAGCCAATGCCAAAGCAGCTTTTCCTTCTCCAGAAATAAAAATTTCTTCAGCAGTTTTGGAAAGCTTGGTGCGAATATCGTGTCCAGCAACTCTCATTTTTTCTAGATCCTCATTTTCTTTCACGAAAAAGATGAACTGGTCACCCAATTTTAAGAAATCAGTTTCTTCTTCGGAAGCAATGAATTTTTCAGCTTGCTCGGATACCATTTTAGAAACGCCCTCGATGTTGTTGAATTTCTCACCAACAACAAAAGCGATGTGTCCGTCAACCTTATATGTTTTAGTTTGTTTGATCATCTTTCTTTTGAAATTAATTTTAACAATGCGAAAATACGAAATTTGTATGGAATAGGAATTTTATGTAACGGATAATTCCGAGACATTTAAAAAGAAAAACAAATTTGTTGGTCTGTTATTTTTGAACTTTCAACACGTTCCCGTAAAACAAATCCTTCCCGGTTTTGGTTTTCATCCACAATTCAGTTAGCGTCATGTCCATTGGGTCGAAAAAACTAGTGGCAATTTTCTCTAATTTTTTCAACGTTAACTTTGGCGAATAGGTATTTACGAGAAGGAAGCCTTTTGGATTTAACAAGTTGGAAGCAGCTTCCAATAATTCTGGCAACTTCTCTTCCAAGATCCATTTTTCACCTTTCGCACCCAACCCAAATGCGGGTGGATCCATGATGATTCCGTCGTATTTATTGCCTCTTTTCACTTCGCGTTGCGCAAACTTCAAAGCATCTTCCAGCACCCATTTTATCTCAGATTGCTTGCTGTGCTCCATGTTTTCTTTCGCCCAAGTAATCAATTGCTTGACAGAATCTACGTGATAAACTTCAGCGCCTATTGATTTCGCAACCAAGGATGCAGCCCCTGTATAGGCGAATAAATTAAGAAATCGTTGGTCTTTTTTTAAATTTTCTCGGATGAATTTCCAGTTGGAAACTTGTTCTGGAAATAATCCAACGTGCTTGAATTTGGTCAAGTCCAATTGGAAGGTCAAGTCATCGAACTTTATTTTCCAATTGGTTGGAAGACTTTCATTCTTGTGAATGTTTTTCCAAGCACCTTTTTCTTTGGTGTTTTCAACAAACTCCCAATGCGCCATTTCATCCCATTTTGCAAAGGGCATTTCTGACTTAAAATAGGCTTGTAATTCGGGACGAATGAGAATTAAATCGCCAAAACGTTCTAATTTTCTTCCGCCACCAGCATCAATTAATTCATACGAATCCCAAGCTTGAGAATATTGTTTGATCTCACTCACTATCTCGATCTCGGTGTTTTTTGACGACCGCGATTCATCTGCGCCATGCGCATTTGATTTTTGGAAGCCACTTGAACCAATTGACCTTGCATCTGTTTGATTTGATCTTTCAAAACGCCGTCTGTATCTAATTTCTTAGCTTCGGAAAGCAAAGTTGTTGCCTCTGCTTTTCTCCCTGTTTGAGCGCAAATTCCAGCCAAGTGCATTTTTGCAACGCCTTGATCTTGTTTCGTTCGCAATCCCAAAGTCAACGCTTTTCTCAACATTTGTTCTGTTTTCACAAATCCATTTGCCTGCGTTCCCAAAACTGCCTGCAGATAAACAACGTACGCGTGTTGTGGTCGTGGCAATAAATGAGGATGTGTGATTTTATTCATGTGCTTCGCCGCTTTCTCGTGATTTCCAACACGCATCTGGTTTAATGCCAAAATCATCCGTTCATCTCTAAAGAAAGTCATTCCGATGATGGCTGTTACAAAGATCATCACAATCCCCCAACCCCAATGGCCGGTTGCGAATGAATAAACCGTTAAAAACAATGAAAATGCTGCGATTGCGCAGCGAATAATAAATCTAATCATAATCTAATCAATAGTTGCAATACATTTTAATTCAATGGCAATCGGTGTCGGCAAAGAGCTGATTTCGCACGTTGTTCTACATGGTAAATTGTCCTTAAAATACTCTGCGTAAATGCGGTTGTACGTCACAAAATCACGTTTCATGTTCACCAAGAAAACCGTTACGTCCACCAGTTTACTCCAATCTGACCCGTTCTCTTCTAAGATATAGCGAACGTTATCGAAAACACTTCTGCACTGAGCTTCAAAGTCAAACTCCAAAAAACTTCCATTTTTATCCAGTTTCAATCCGGGTACACCAGAGTCTGATTCGTCAGAACCCGCTGTTCTTGGACCAACTCCAGATAAAAAAAGTAAATTTCCAGCACGTCTGGTATGTGGGTACAAACCAACTGGCTTTGGGGCTTTTGACGTTGAACCGCTTGTGTTTTCTGACATAATCCTTGGATTTAAAAGTGCAAATATACGAAGAGTTACGCGAATATAAAAGTGTCTTAAAAAATGAAAAATCTTTTAATTTACTTCAAATTGAACGCCTTCTTCCTCGGCAGACTTTTTCAATTTATCCATCTTCTCCCGCAACTTTCTTTTCATTTCAGATTCTTTTTTCTGTTCGATTGCAGGAGATTCTTTCGAGTTGTCAAAATCCATTTTAATTTCTTCTTTTGGCTTTTTATTTTCTTGATATCGCTGAACAGTTGTATCTCCTTTTTTAATTCCAAACTCGGATTTCAAAATAGACATTGCATCTTTCTTAGCAGTCTCTCTGTTTTCTTTTGTTTGTTCTTTTTTGGCCACATCATCCCATTTAATAATGGGGTTATCGGTGGTTCCCGACATCAACATGAAAACCTTAAATCCAGTTCCATCGTCTTCAATCACTCCAAATTCACTGTCTTTATCATATGCTTTTAAATCTCTCAACCTGAAAACAAAATGATAATTGATTTCATTTTCAAAAGTATGCCAGCCGCTGGTGCTGATATCCAAAACGTTTGATTTGATGATCATTTCTGGGATTTCAATTCTGCCGTTTCGAATCAAAATCGTGTTTTCCAACACATCAAACTTCATGTCCAACAACTTGCCTTCCAGCGCGTCGATGTTTCGTTTTCCCAAAACCAACTTGGCCGAAGACGTTTTTAAGTTGTCGGTAATGGATTTAAAAGTAGAGACTGATTTCAAGGCACCGTCTTGAATTTTGATGTAAACTTTGGAAACAATTCCGCTTTTATCTATCCCAGTACGCATGTCAAATGGCGCTTGAAATTCCAAGTCTATGTGAGCTTTGCCAGAAATATTATCTTCCGTAATGATTTTCTGGTCAAAACTATTCCATTCTTTAAACAGATTTTTAAAGTAGATGTTGTTGGATGACACCTGCGTCGAAATCAGCAAAACCTCCGGGTTAATTTCTTTTATTTCTGCTCTTCCACCAATCGCTGCACCCGCATTTTGAAGGGAAAGATTATCAAAGCTCAGCACCCGCTTTGCAATTCGCATGTTGCTTCTCAATTGATTAAAGGTATGCGTTTCATACTTCAGTTGTCCAATATTCAAAAGCGCCACCCCATCGATGTCATCCGGTAAAATAAAGGCACGGGCTGCTTCAACAACTTCTTTTTCAGCAATACTCTCCGAACTCAAATCTTTCGCATCTACAAACTTACTTTGTAGGTCGACATTTGCATTTAGATTTCCTTTTTTAGAGACGTACGCTGCAATATTTTGAAAGAATCCATTTAACTGAAAGTCGGACTTCCCTATCAAAACTTGAATGTTTTGTAAGGCAGCTTCGTTGCCATCAACACTCACCAAACCGTTCAAGGACTTAAATGTCCTGGTATCGTTCAACACCGAGACGTTGATTTGCTTTAAGTCCAGCGTTGCATTTGCCTTTACTATTTCAATCGAATTTCCTCCAGATAAACCGCTGTTGGTTCGCAAGTCAAATTGGCCTGACAAACCGAGACTCCCATCAATTTGATCAATGTATGGAATGTGGAATAAAGCGTGAATACTTTGCAAATCGATGTTTCCTTTTGCTTTTCCTTGGTAATGCGGCTGACTGAAATTCGTCAATAAAAACTCACCTTGAAAAGGACCAGAAACGGTGTTGAATCTCATGTTGGACAATTTGATAAACTCTTTTTCTTTCCCTGCATGATTTGAAAACTCTCCATTGAGATGAATGTTTGTGAATTTTAAATTTTGAGTGGGCTCCCGCAACGATCCGTCTTGCACATCAAAGGTACAGCGCACCGTTAAAGGACTATTTTTTTGATTGTCGCCTTTTAAGGTTAAATCCAAATTAAAAAACCCTTGTCCTTCAAACTTCTGTATGTCGTCCAACTGGCTTGATAGTTTGCTGGCCACTTCTTCCAGTCGCAATTGTTTTGCCACGATGTGGAAATTAATCTCGTTCGAATTTACCTTTCCTTTTACTTGAAATGGAAGTTTGGAAATGAGAACTGTCGCGTGTGGAATCTCGAAGGTGTTTTTCTCTGAATCCACCTCAATTTCAATGTCAAAAGAAGCTGGTTTGTTTTTCAACAAGACCACCTGTTCGCTTTTAATTTCATTCACAAATAAATCGCTCTTTGCCGCCAAGGTAAATTGCTTGTCCTCAAACTCTCCCTTCAATTGCAATTTGTCAATTTTGGAACTGTACACCTGACCAGTAACCGCATTCGCATACACAAACCGAATTTTTTTAAAAGTAACCTTTTCCAACTTTAAGTTGAACTTGGACTCCGATTCCTCTTCACTTTTTTTGATGATGTCGTAGTTTTCTCTTCCTTTTGAATCCACGCGTAACTGTATGGTTCCCGGATGAATATCCACCTTTTTTAATTCGTATTTCCCCGACCAAACATCCATGGGATTGAATTTCAAGCGAATTAATTCGGAATAAAGAACGGTATCAGTTTGCTGAACAGAGTTCAAAGAGTCGGAGATCAAAACATTTTCAAAATCCACCGATAAATTCGGGAAAGAAGCCCAAAATGTCAAATCAATTTTAGAAACGGCTACTTTGGCATTGAGGTTCTTATTCACCGAAACAACTACATAATGGATGATGTCTTCTTTAAAAATAGCAATGGCTGCGGAAATCAACAGGAAGATTCCCGCCAAAATTCCAAAACTCCATTTCGCTATTTTTATAATCTTTTCTTTCTCCATCTGATGTAAAGGTATAACGAAAAAGAAAAGAGATATTACATCTTGTGATTAATTATCAACGATAGAATCTGAATATAAATTGATTTGAATTCATTCTGAACGACGAGACGAATTAAATATTTCAAATTATTTCTTCATCTTTGCAGTGAAACAAATTAATCAACACCTCAGATGAACTCATTTTTCAGCAAACCAATTGTCGTTTACTTTCTAGCAACGATTATACTTTCAGCCGTATTTTTCTTAATTCCAATCAATATTTTTGACGGCATGTACACCTACGAAGTAAATGGAGTGGTTTTCACAGCTGAAGTAAAAATGAGTCTTTCTTACTTTATAGGAATCGGTGTGAGTGCAGAAGACCTAAAGGATGTAGTTTCTTTTAAATTGGTTCCAATGGGCTACCTTTTGGTGTTCCTTTTTCTTGTTGCTTTGCCAATTCTGATTGCTTATCGGGTGAATTTGGCAAACATTCAAAAGGAAAAGAAAGTGTAATTTAAGGATGAAAACCATTCTTTTCCATCCATAAATTCAAAAGTGTCATCTTATTTAACGGAAATGCAATCTGCCATTTCACGTGCCTTTTTGGTCAACGCTTCCACATCTTCATTTCCATAGGTCAATGCGACCGCCATTCTTCTATACGGCCTTGTGGTCGGTTTTCCGAAAAAGCGAAAATCGCTGTTGGTATAGCTTGCCGCTTTTTCAACTCCGGTAAAAACAGGTTCTGTTTCTCCGTCTGAAGTTGCTAAAATCACAGCACTTGCGCCGTTGCGAACCAAATCCACTTGTGGAATCGGAATTCCTAAAATGGCACGTGCATGCAATTCAAACTCATTGAACGATTGTGTTCCCGCCAAAGTCACCATTCCCGTGTCGTGCGGTCTTGGAGATAATTCAGAGAAGACCGGGCCTTCTTTGGTAATAAAAAATTCCACTCCCCAAATTCCTTCACCAGTCAATGCTTTCGTCACTTCAAAAGCCATCCGTTGCGCTTCTTTCAAATGAGCCGGATTCATGGTCATCGGCTGCCAACTTTCACGGTAATCTCCTCGGTCTTGCGTATGTCCGATCGGCGGACAAAAGAGTGTATTTCCATCTTTTTGAGTCACTGTTAACAAAGTGATTTCATAATCAAAATCTACAAAAGCTTCGACGATGATTTCCTTGATATCACCGCGAGAACCATCTAACGCATAATTCCAAGCTGTCTCGCAATCCTCCATGGTTTTTATCACCGACTGACCTTTTCCAGAACTGGACATCAATGGTTTCACCACGCAAGGAGTTCCCACCACTTTGACCGATTCGATTAGTTCATCCAGCGAGGTTGCATAACGGTATGTTGCCGTCAGTAAACCCACTTCTTTTGCCGCTAAATCACGGATTTCTTTTCGATTCATGGTGTAATTGGCCGCTTTTGCACTTGGAACTACTTGAATTCCTTGTTTTTCAAACTCGTAAAAACATTCCGTTCGGATGGCTTCAATCTCGGGAACCACCAAATCCGGTTGATGTTTGGCAACAATGGCATTCAAAGCGTCGGCATCCAACATGTCGATTACTTCAAAATCATGTGCTACCTGCATTCCAGGAGCATTTGGATAACTGTCAACCGCAATCACATATTGCCCCAAACGTTGAAGTGCAATCACCAATTCTTTTCCTAATTCTCCAGCTCCTAAAAGCATTACTTTTTTTCTCATCTGACAAAATTAAAAATAAATATTGAGTCCCGGACAATTACCAGATCGGACTCCTTTTTTTAAGTTTCTTACGAATTAAAAATGTGGATCTTGCAAATGGTCATTGAATCAATTGACAAAGATTAATTGAGTTATCCATTTACTTCCCAAGGCTGTTTAACAATTTCATCTCTTCGGGAATATTGAGTAAAAACACTTTCATTCCTAGATTTCTATCCTTCTTTGAATGTCTCTAATTGAATATTTGATCAAAAGTAGCACTGCAAAACAGATTCTATTACTGGACACGAAAAACAGCTGGGGAATTTAATTCACCGCAATGGAAATCCCAATTTGCCCACCGATAAAATATCCCTTTCGGTTGTAGGCCGCTTGCTTCATGTAGGTGTTGCTCAAGTCATACCGGATTTCCGGCAAAAGAAAGAGAGCAACGTTGTTTTTTACTTGCCAATTAACTCCTAAGTTAGCCAGTGCTGCGATCGAGAAAAAATTGATGTCTTTGTTTTCTTTCACGGTTTCCGATCCAGACTTTCCGTTTGTATCAGTCCACGTAATTTCATTCTTAAACCCTGCAAAAATCTGGGGCTGAAGTCCTACTCCCGCGATCAATTGCAATTTGTTTCCATAGATATATTGCACTTTGATAGGAATGGCAAAATAGGAATGTGTGGTTGTATATTGATAACTAGAATCAACCATTTTGAAATCGTATTTCTCACCAGAAACAGCGTATGAAACGCCTAAATCTAAAAAGAAATTTCCCCTTAAGTTTGTACGAACGCCCAACGAAAGACTGGGAACGATGCTGTATGTTTCATTTGCTCGCTCTCCCAATGGTTTTCCGAAAAGTCCGTCATTTTCAGTGAGACTTCTATAAGTCATTCCCAATCCACCGCCGAAATACAAAATGGTGTTGGGGTTGTCAATGACGGTTTTTTCCTGAATGACCCGTTTGGTTTTTTTAGGTTTATCTAGTTTGCCGCCATCGACTTTACCAGACTCTATTTGAGCATGTGCGAATGCAGGAAAAAACAATAAAATTGTTAAGACTTTTAGGTATTGAAAGAAATCCATTAATTTAGCAATTAATTCGATAAATAAACGTTTAATTAAGAAGCGTTTGTGAAGTACAAATATCGAAAAAATACACTGACAATAAACATATACCATGGAGAAAATTACGAAAAAGAAGAAAAGCATCGGAAGAAAAATTTTAAAATGGTCAGGGATCTCGTTTCTGATTATTCTAATTGTTTTGATTATAACTCCTTTCGTTTTTAAAGATCAAATCAAAGACATGGCACTCAAAGAAGTGAATAAAATGCTCTTGGCAAAAGTAGATATCGCTGACTTTGATTTAACTTTCATCCGGACGTTCCCCAACATGACCGCTCGATTTGACAGTGTTTCAGTCATAGGAACGAATCAATTTAAAGACGTGAGATTGGCAGATATTAAGCGTTTGGACGTTCAGCTAAATTTTTGGAGTGTGGTTACCGGAGATCAAATCGAAATCAACGGAATCTCGGTTGAGGAACCTAAATTTGACGTTCGAATTCTAAAGGATGGCACGGCGAATTATGACATCATGAAACCAGATTCTATCAAAACACCAGAAGAACAAGAACCCTCCAACTTTAAATTGTCTCTGAAAAAATACTCCATAAACAATGCAGACATTCGTTACGACGACCGTTCCAGCAACATGTTGGCCGTGCTGAAAAATATGACGCATACCGGGAAAGGTGATTTAACGGCTGACATCATTGACTTCGACACCAAAACAATCATGGATGAATTGACTTTCAAAATGGATGGCATGACGTATTTATCGAAAGTAAAAACGGATTTAGTGGCGAATATCTTGATGGAGTTCACCGAAAAAGCTTCTAAATTTACTTTGAAAAAAAACACCTTGGCATTGAACAATCTAAAGCTGTCCGTCGATGGATTTTATGAAATGTTGGAAAACAAAGACAACATGGACTTGAAATTGAATGCATCAAAAGCCACCTTTAAAGATTTCCTTTCTCTAATTCCTGCTTTTTATCATACTGGATACGAGAAGATGGTTACCAAAGGAACTTTGGCTTTGAATGCACATGTTAAAGGAACCATGGATGAAAAAAACATGCCTGGATGGGATGCGGGAATCAAAATCGACAACGCTTCAATTCGTTATCCTGAGCTGCCAAAATCAATTGAAAACATCAGTGTGATCGCAAATTCTAAATTCAAAGGCGGATCCAACATGGACATGATGACGGTTGACGTTCCGAAATTTCACGCCAGTTTTGCAGGAAATCAATTGGATGCAACGTTGAAATTGCGCAATCCAATCACAGACCCATTGATCGACACCCGTATTTTAGCGAAGGTGAATTTAGCCACTTTGGGTGAAGTCGTTCCGATGCCTCAAGGTGAATCTTACGCCGGAAAACTAGACGCTGACATTACTTTGAAAGGTAGAATGAGTTCGATAGAGAAAGAAAAATACGAGGACTTCAATGCAAACGGAACTTTGAAGTTAATGGATTTACTATACAATTCGCCTGACTTACCAGATGCAGTGAATGTAAAAACAATGTTATTCCGTTTTTCTCCTAAAAATTTGGCACTTGAAAACTTAGATGCTAAAATGGGGAAAAGTGACTTTAAAGTAAACGGTACAATCGATAATTATTTGGGATATTTCTTGAGAGACGAGCTGTTGAAGGGAAGTTTTAATTTCAACAGTAATCAAATTGATTTAGACCAAATCATGGGCACCACTCCTGCACCGGCAAACACTTCAAATACCGAAACTCCAGCTGAAAGCTCGGGTGATCCACTTTTAATTCCTGACAATGTAGACTTCAATTTGAACGCCAATATCAATACCTTAAAATACAATGGAATTGATTTGAAGAACGTTCAAGGAAACATCAAAGTGAAAGAAGAAATCGCTTCCTTGAATAACTTAACAATGAATGCAATGGGCGGATTTGTGGGACTGACAGGAAGTTACAACACACAAAATCACGAAAAACCAAAAGTAGACATTCAATACGTGTTGAAAGAATTAGACATTGCTCAATTGGTTTCTAATTTCGTAACCATCGAAAAATTGGCACCGATTGCGAAATACACGCAAGGGAAAATTAGTTCGACCTTTAAAATGAATACATTCTTAACACCATCTTTGGAACCGATTTATAGCACCTTGACTGGTGGCGGAGATTTCTCTACGACGAAAATTGTTATTTCCGGATTTGAACCCTTGAAGAAAATTGCATCTGAATTAAAAATCCCGAAATTAGCAACGCAAACCATCGATAATTTAAAAGCTCGTTTTAAATTTGAAAATGGAAAAGTAGCTTTGAATCCTTTTGATGTAAAATTAGGAAACATTGTTACCAACATTAGCGGAACCTCATCGATCGAGCAAGACATTGATTATGCTTTGAAGATGAACATTCCTAAAGATGAAATTCCTGCAAGCATGCTGAAATTGGTTGAAAGCGGATTGCAAAAAGTGAACGGAATCACTCCAAAGATTCAGTTGAAAGAATTACCTGCTTTCATTCCGGTGAACCTGAAGGTGATCGGTACAATGAAAGATCCGAAAGTAACCAGCGACTTGAAAGAATCCATCATGAGTTTGACTGGAAACGTGAAAGACCAGCTGAAAAATGCAGGGAAAGAAGTCGTTGACAAAGCAAAGGACAGTGTTCGAACAGTAATTGACAACAAAGTCAAAGACGTAAAAGAAGATTTCACCAAGAAGAAAGAGGAAATCATGGCGGAAGCTCAAAAGCAAGCGGACAAAGTAAAAGCGGAAGGTAAAAAAGCAGGTGATGCCATCAGAAATGAAGGACAAAAAGGCGCTCAGAAATTACTGGATGAAGCAGGAAGTAATCCTTTGAAAAAGAAAGCAGCGGAAATAGCTGGAAATAAATTGATCAAAGAAGCAAACGAGAGCGCAAATAAGACCGAAGCTGAAGCAAATAAGCAAGCAGATGGGATTATGGCCAAAGCGCGGGAACAAGCAGATAGATTGAAATAAAGAAAATTTAGAATAATTAAAAAGGGTGGATTTCGTTGAGGAGTTCACCCTTTTTTAATGCAGTTTATCCGTTGATAAAGAAAAAGACTTTGATTTGGATGTAAGAATAATATGCTTAAATTCAGCTACTTAATTTTAAACAGCTCTAATAATTAGCAAAAAACCACAAAATCAAAAAAGACCTCTTGTCCAAGAAGCCTTTTTGATACACTATTATAGTATGCTTTGTAGTTGATTCCAATTTTATAAAAATCAGATTACCAATTTAATCCTAGGAATGAACCTCGGTTTTAGTAGTTTAAAATTGTGACGAAAGAAATACTCTTATAATCAAACTAGAAAATGAAAACTGCCTCTCCAAACAGTTGCATCAAATTTCACCCTAACTAAAACCAGATATAAATAGTAATCTGATTTTTTCTCCTTATTCTTACTTCAAATATAAGAATTCAATCTTGAATCGTTTTCGACAAATGAATATTTATCGTATTTGACTGAACATTTTATCCCTTTCAATTATCTAAGTTATTTTGTAGAAGATAAACAGCAACAACTTCTGCGTAACTGATCAGCATTAAATAGATAATCAGACACTTAGAACGATTTCCATCCTTGAGCTTCTAACGGGATGATTGCGCCCTGTTTATCCACTAAATTAACACCGCTGTTGGCGTCTGTCATGTGTCCAATAATTGTAAAATGTGGACTTCCTTTGATTTTATCAAAATCTTCCATTGCAATGGTGAACAACAATTCGTAATCTTCTCCACCGTTTAATGCGCAAACCGTTGGATCTAGGTTAAACTCCAGTGCGACCATGGATGTTTTTGCATCGATTGGAATTTTCTCATCGTAAATCGTACAGCCAACCTTACTAGCCTTGCAAAGATGGAAAATCTCCGATGCCAAACCGTCAGAAATATCAATCATCGATGTTGGTTTAACATCTAACTCTTTTAAATAAGCAATCACATCTTGCCTGGCTTCTGGCTTTAATTGTCTTTCTAACAAATAATCGTTTCCTTCTAAATCTGGTTGGATATCTGGATTGGCTTTGAAAACTTCTTTTTCTCTTTCTAGCAACTGCAAGCCCATGTATGCAGCACCTAAATCGCCAGAAACAACTAATAAATCATTTTCTTTAGCACCACTGCGATAAACGACTTTACTTTTTTCCACTTTTCCAATCGCCGTAATGCTAATCATCAATCCCGAAAGTGAAGAACTGGTGTCTCCACCAATCAAATCTACTTTATAAAAATCGCATGCTTTCTTGATTCCAGCATACAATTCTTCCATTGCCTCCAACGGAAAACGATTGGATACAGCGATCGAAACTGTAATCTGCTGCGCCGCCCCATTCATGGCGAAAATGTCAGATAAATTAACCATCACCGCCTTATATCCCAAATGCATTAAAGGTGTGTACATCAAGTTGAAGTGAATTCCTTCAATTAACATGTCGGTAGCAACCAACATTGCTTCGGTTTCCGAAACGGAAATCACAGCCGCATCGTCGCCAACTCCTTTAATGGTTGTGGATACGTGTGTTGTAAACTGATTTGTCAGTTGGTCAATTAAACCAAATTCACCTAAATCTGTCAATTCTGTTCTTTTCTCACTCATGTAATACTTGATTTTTTGGTATGTACGGTATTTTGAATTTTGTTTTATCGCAAACAAAAAGTCAAAACCGATTCTATAAATTCTTTGGGTGCCTCTGAATGAACCCAGTGCCCCGCATTTGGTATGGAAACCAATTCGCTATCTGGAAAGTGATTTTCAATGTCCTCCCAATCTTCTTCTAAGATGTAATTCGATTTTTCACCGCGAATAAAAAGCGTGGGTGTAAATACCTCCATGAACTCCAAAGGCTTTAAAATCTCAGACATTTCGCGATTCAACACCTCGATGTTCATGCGCCAAGCCAACTGCCCTTTCTCTTTCCAATACAGATTTTTCAATAAAAACTGACGAATTCCGAAGGAAGAAATATCTTTAGACATGGCCTCATCGGCTTCTCCTCGGGTTTTAACAACACTCAAATCGATTGCTAAAATAGCATCAATAATTTCTCGGTGGTGCATCGGATATTGTTTCAATCCCATGTCCACCACAATCAATTTATCTAAAAGGTCCTCGTGTTTTTGAGCAAATCGCATGACGGTTTTCCCACCCATCGAGTGGCCCATCAGAATCACATTTTCTAGATCCAATTCCTGAATCAGTTCGTGTAAATCATCCGCCATAGCATCGTAAGTATGTTCCTCAGACCAATCGGAATGTCCATGATTTCGTTGATCCACTAAAATGACGCGGTAATAATCTGCTAATTTATTGGCGTGAGATTGCCAATTATCTGAGTATCCAAACAATCCATGAACAATAATAAACGGTTGTCCTTCGCCAATTTCTCGATAGGTAATCTTCACCTTTTTAAAACCTTTGGATTATTTAAGTGGAGTAACAGAATGCTTCCCAACTGTAAATTGGTGCTCGTTCATCGTCGTCAACGCTAAAATAATTTCTTCTTCACTCACTTTAGAGTCATCAAAAGCAATCTTAGCAACGTTTACCTCTCTTTCATCTTCAAAGTCAAAAGAACATTTTGTTACGCCGTTGGTCGCTTTCATTTCTTTGCGAATCGAACCGCCACAACCCTTTTCACAAACCATTCCCATCACTTCAATGGTCAACTCTTGATTTGCAACTGGTTTTGCTGTTTCTTCTGTCTCTTGCTCAGAAGCAACTTTGTTTTCAGTCTTTGCTTCTGACGAACAAGAAGTTGCGATAGAGAACAGTGCAACTGTCAATACTAAAAATAAATTTTTCATGTCTATTTGTTTTTATGGTGTTAATGTCAATCTAAATATCAAAGAAGGTTACGCGGTGATGGCGACAACAGACGTGATTTGAGGCGCTGCCTTTTTTACCGCTTCTTCCAAACCGGCTTTCAACGTCATGAAACTCATGGAGCAATCGCTGCAAGCACCCAACAACCGGACTTTCACAACTCCTTCAGGTGTAATTTCAACCAACTCCATGTCTCCTCCATCTGCCTCCAAGTGCGGACGCAAACTATCAATAGAATCGTTCACTTTATTCGTAAGATCTTCAATATTCAGTTCCATGTTATTACTTTTTTGGGTTTTTTAATTTTGCGGCTTTCACACTGTTTACAAAGGTACGCACTAATTCATCAATTTCTTTTGAAATCGGGGTATTTTCCTGAAAAACAGCTGGTCGACCGATATCTCCCGCTTCACGGATACTTTGCACCAATGGAATCTGACCTAACAAGGTTTCCCCCATTCCTTCTGCTAAATTTTTCGCACCGTCTCTTCCGAAGAGGTAATATTTATTATCAGGAAGTTCCTCTGGTGTAAACCAAGACATGTTTTCAATAATTCCGACTACCGGAACGTTGATCGTGTCCAATTTAAACATATTTACTCCACGTCTAGCGTCTGCCAAAGCAACTTCTTGCGGCGTACTCACAATTACAGCGCCATCCAACGGAACGTTTTGAACCAAAGACAAGTGAATGTCTCCTGTTCCTGGCGGCAAATCAATTAACAAATAATCCAATTCACCCCAATGCGCGTCGGTAAACATTTGCGTCAGTGCTTTTGCAGCCATCGGACCTCTCCAAACTACAGCGTTGTCTTGCTCCGTAAAGAAACCAATCGACAACAGTTTCACGCCATAACTCATGATTGGACTGATCATTTGCTTTCCGTCAACCTCAACCATCACCGGTCGCTCGCCTACCACGTCAAACATGGTTGGCATCGATGGTCCGTAAATATCCGCATCAACGATACCCACTTTGTACCCGGCTTTCACCAATCCACCAGCCAAGTTCGCAGTTACGGTCGATTTTCCAACACCTCCTTTTCCAGAAGCGATTGCGATGATGTTTTTCACATCCGGTAAAATCCTTCTTTTGGCCTGAACAGCTTCAGAAGGAAGTCCTTTTACAATGGTTTGAATTTTCAAATCAGCACCGTGCTTTTGTCTGAGGTTGAATTCAACCAACTCTTGCATTCTTTTTCGAGCGTGCAATGCTGGATTTGATATCTGTATGGATAAATAAACTTCTCCGTCTTTTATCTCGATGTTCTCTACTAAATTGAGAGAAACGATGTCTTTTTTTAAATCTGGTTCTATGATTGTTCCTAGAACTTCAAGTATTTGTTCTCTATTGATTCCCATATTCTTTTAAATATGCATCAAAAGTACGCATTTTCTCCTTATTTAGAACTGATTTACATAAGAAATTAGATGATTGTTATCAGGTTTTACAGATTGCATCCGAAAGAATAGAAAAAGGAAATGAAAAATGAAAGTGCAAACCTGAAACGGTGCAAATTGCAATATCGGCATATTGCGATATTACACGATAAGTGTAATTTGGCGCAAACCAATAAAACAACTCATTTACAGTAGATTAGTTTCCGTTTTCTTTCACAGAACGAAATGATTTTGCCATGATTTCAATGATGTTTTTCGGAAAACCTTCTTCCCTACTTCTGAAAACATAGGTATAACCATCGATGGTTTTTTGGGCATACACGTGATACGAAATGTGTTCTTTCACATTGGTGATTGGAGATGATTCTTCGCCAGAAATCTTCAATTTGGTTTCGTAAACAATGAAATCTTTCTCTTTCACCAGATAATTTACATCCATGAAGTGCACACTTTTCAAATTCGCCATTTTCTCACTGACCTTCTCTTTTTCCTCACCAAAATCATCGATGATGAATCCAAAATTTGGTCCGATTTGAATCTCCCATTTAAAACCGTCCAAATCGTGTTTGACTTCTGGTTTGGTAGAAGCGCCAATATTCGCCGTTTCATCCGGCAACATCATGTTGATGTCCAAGCCGTATTCTGAAAAATTGTATTTAATGAATTCATAATAGTGCTCCACCTCAACTTCCTTAACGACTGGCTCTTCTTTTTCTTTGCAAGCCGAAAAAACAACGATTAGCAACAATAACGCGAAAATGGATTTGAAATTCATAAGCAGATTCTTTTTTGAGAATGTAGTTAACAAATATAATAAAATTTGAGTGGAATG
>SMEQ01000135.1_pt1 | contig 53827 bp, 58 predicted proteins | sample 2456281 | NCBI WGS metagenome assembly SMEQ01 (sample SAMN10132596, study PRJNA489261) | soil metagenome | isolation source: day1 antibiotic-loamy sand soil ammended with raw manure from dairy cow... | place: USA | collected 2015-04-01
ATTAGATGCTTTGATTGCTTTAATGCATAAGCATACTTATAAAAAAATCTCAGTGGCACAAATATGCCAACAGTCTGGTGTCGCACGCCCTACTTTCTACCTTCACTTCAATTCCAAAGACGATTTACTACGTGCTTACTTTGAAATCATGTTTACTGACTTCTATGCGCAAGTAGATGAATACCTTACTAAGACCCCAGCCGCCGACCCTATTATTGGTGAAATTCTGTTTAAACAATGGTCTGATAATGCTTCATTGGCTCGCTTAGTTGCTCACGAAGAAATTGAATCTTTATTACTAAACGAATTTAAAGTCTATGTTGGCCGAGTCATTCATCGCTTCAACAGTGTTCACAAACTTCCTATTCAAAACAGCAAACTTTTACCTTACGTAATAGACTTTATTGCTGGAGCATCTTTCATGGTGATCATGCGTTGGATTAAAGATGATTTCCCTATCGATGCTAAACAGATGGGCAGTCTATACGCCAGCCTAGTGCAACCAGGCTTAATGCAAGTGCTGACCAGCGGTAAGTTGTAACCCTTTCGCCGCGAACTTCACTTCAAACCATAGACAGTCTGTTGTTATTATGGCCTATTGGTCTATTACCGGTTAGAAGGTAGACTCATTAACTGAGAACAGCCAACAGTCACATCTTTATGCAGATTTATAATTATCCAATTATCTTCTTTGATTTGGATGACAGCCTAATAAACAAAGACGCAAACTCCCTCTGGATTCGTTGGCGTGCAAAACACCAGCGCTGGGCTTTTGTTGAAGGCTTATTAGCTATTACGTCTTTATATCGTTCTTATAAAAAGGGCAGTGTTACTCATGGGCGCTTATCAAATTATTACCGCACTCGTACCCATGGGATGACCCCAGCCGACTATCAAAACAAAGCTGAACATTTTTTTGATGAGCGTGGTCAGCTGCATATGTACCCGCAAGCGGCATCTTTGTTGTTTGCCTACCAACAACAAGGCAGTGAGGTCGTCATGATTACGGGTGCCGATGATGTTGTCGCTAAACTATACGCACGCGCATTTGGTATTAATGAGGTCATCAGCAACCGCCTAGAAATACAAGGTGAACGCATACTAGGCCTGCAACAGCCACTTTGTTACGGTGCCGGCAAAGTTACTTTAGCCACTGATTTTTTAAACTCTCGTGGCTTGAGCTTTTCTGACTGTGCATTTTATACTGACAGCCATGCCGATTTGCCCTTGTTAAAAAAGGTCGCTCAACCAGTAGCACTTAATCCTAATCCAGAATTACGTTTAGCCGCCCAAAAACACCAATGGCCTTGCATAGATTGGCGCCACTAATGAAGCTTTTACTCGCATCAAGCTCTTCTTATAGACAACAACTGCTTAAGCGCTTACACATCCCCTTCGATACTGCCTCACCTAATGTGGATGAGAGCCTGCTTGCCAATGAGGATCCTGAAGTCTATGTAAAGCGTTTAGCCATCAGTAAAGCCCAAGCATTGTGTACAGACTGGCCCGAACATTGGATTATTGGTTCTGATCAATGCTGTGTAATTAATAATAAAATTGTTGGCAAACCGCATACAACAGAAAAAGCCATAGAACAGCTACAAAGCTGCAGCGGCCAAAGCGTGACATTCTATACGGGTTTATGCTTAGCAGCCCCTGACGGTAGCATACAGGCGCTAGTTGAGCCGTTTAATGTGCAGTTTCGTCAGCTGAGTTTGGCTGAGATCGAGCGCTACGTTGCTTTAGAGCAACCGTTAGACTGTGCAGGCAGCTTTAAAGTAGAAGGACTGGGGATAAATTTGTTTAGCGGCTTAAACGGCAGAGACCCTAACTCGTTAATGGGTTTGCCGTTAATTGCTTTGCTAGAGATGTTTCGTCAAGCGGGTTTCAACCCGCTTGAACTGGCTACTACTTCTTACTATCGCGATTAACAGGCAAGCCGTCAAACAAGTTTGAGATAGCTTCTTCACTACTAATACCAATTTCATCGGAAATACTAAACTCCCAAATTCCATCAAACTTCTTCTTAGTCACGTTTTGAGACAAGCCACTGGTATTAATAATGGTTGGCCTTAAAAACACCATCAAATTGCTTTTTACATGCTGAGTAGAGCGCGACTTAAATAGCCAGCCTATGACAGGAATTCGACCTAAATAAGGCACGCGGCTTTCTAACTCACGGGTGTCATCACGAATCAAACCGCCCAGTACAATGGTTTCTTCATTTTCAGCGAAGATCATGGTTTTAATCGAACGTTTGTTGGTAATCAGGTCAGCACTACCGGCAACTGAGGTTTGATCAACCGACTCTGCTGAGGCCTCAACTTCCAAGCGCACCGCTTCACCATTATGAATATGGGGTTTTACTTTTAAGGTAATGCCCACGTCTTCACGGGTAATGGTGGTAAATGGGTTGGTGTTGGTGCTGGAGGCTGTAGAGCCAGTACGAAAAGGCACGTTTTGACCAACAATGATTTCCGCTTCTTGGTTATCCATGGTCATAATACTGGGCGTAGACAGCATATTAGCCAAAGTGTTGGTGGTAATGGCTTGCATAATCAAGCCAAAGCTTGGCTTGCCGCCTCTTTCTGCATAAGCACCCGCTGTTAGACCATTACTGACAGCGGACGCAGGATTACCTGCGGCAATACTGCCAACAATGGTTCCTAGCGATGAACCAGCCTCAGAAAAGTTAGTACCACCCACCGGTCTGTTTAAGTCGCCAGCTACCCATTGAAAGCCCAAAGCATCGTTAATATCACCTGTAACTTCAACAATGGCAGATTCTATAAGTACTTGTGCACGGCGCACATCTAACGCTTCTACTAATTCTTCAATTTCACGCATAAGCGAAGGCTCTGCACGTACAACCAAAGCGTTTAGGTCTTCATCGGCATGAATACCTGCTTTACCCTTGGCTTGATTGTCTTTATCGCCGCCACTATTTTCGGTCATAAGGTTTTTAATAAGCTCTTCAAGTTTTTTAGCATCGGCATACTGCAGGCGTATTACCTTAGTGCTGCCACCAAAATAAGAAGGCTGGTCAAGCTCTTCGATCAGCTTACGGATTCGCTCACGTGCGCTTTGTTCACCCTTAATAATCAAGCGATTGCTGCGCTCATCGGCAACCACACGAATGGAGCCGGCGGTATTTTCATTAGCATTACTGCCTGTACCTTGAGAAATTCTGGCAGGGTCTAAACTTTGTAACATAGTGACCACGTTGCCCACCCAAGCTTCTTTAAGCTGAATTACTTCTAGCTCTTCGGTACCAGAGCGGTCGAGGCGATCAATAATTTGTTCAATACGGTTTATATTATTAGCATGATCAGAAATGATTAAAGCATTAGCAGACTTCACCCCAGCTAAGTGGCCATACTTTGCCACCAATGGACGCAGAATGGGAACTAGGTCTAAGGCCGGTGTGTTTTTGATCATAACCACTTTAGTCAGCAATTCTTGACTAGCAACGCCTATCTGATCGTCTAGGTCTCTGCCCTGCTGTTTCATTTCGTTTTGCTGCACGATCAAGGTAACGTCACCGGCTGGCACCGCTACATAACCTTGAACCTGAAGTACAGACAAAAACAGTTCGTAAACGGCGTCTTTGTTCATGGCTTCACTGGTAAGCACATTTACTTTGCCCTTAACCCGCGGATCTACCACAAAGCTTTTACCGGTAATATCTGCTACTTGACTAATAAAAGCGCCAATATCCGCTTCTTTTAAGTTAATTTGCCAGCTGTCTTGAGCTTGAACCAAACTACTGAACGCAATTATAAAGATGAGTGCCCAATGTTTTAACACATGTATTTCCTTGTTAGCGTAAGCTGTGATTGACAACAAAACGATTATTACCACGCTGCACTTCTATACGTGCGCTGCCTTCTACTTCTACTTGTTGGAGTAATTGCTGGTCGGCTTGAGGATCACCCAAAGCCTGCCCATTAACCGACAAAATGATGTCCCCCGGCTGTAACTGCAATGCCATCAACATAGAGCCGGGCATTACTCGATAACCATCACCTTGAGGATTTGCTTCTACACCTAATTGATTTAATGTTCCTTCTGGGTCTGCGGCCACTTCTTCAGTAATTACCGTCATAAACTCAGTTGGGTTTTTAACTTGCTGAAAACGTCCTTTAAGGGTGCTACCTACTGGCTTAACCTTATCTTCTACTGGTGCTTGTACCACTCGCGCACTTATTCCTTCGCGTTGCTCTTCATCAAACTTTAATGTTTCCAGTTTGCCATTAGTATCTAAAATAACTCTATTTTCATAAACCGCTGCAAGCTTAGTATTACTTTGTACGACATCGCCAATACGATAAAAATCGCCCTCTTTTCCTTTAGGCGCAATAATAGCGGTCGAAGCACCGGTACGCGATGACTTGGTAATGCCTAGTAGCTCCAAACGCAAGCTGGTATCGGGTGCGTGAATATTTTCAGTGACTTCAGCCACTGGCTCTTCACCAGCAACACCAAATAAATGATATTGAGCGGTACCAAAACTGTTCTTACTTGTTATTTTATTACCTGCCTCTTTACTGGCAGCGGCCAGTAGCAATGGCTCTGGTGCTATCACTCGCCAGCTAAAAAACGCCAACTGTACCGCCAATAGCAAAGTAAATATAACTTTGCTAAGCCGTAAAAACCATTGTTGCCAAGGTAATAAAGGCAATTTTTTTTCTGCCAAAGTGGAGCCTCTCTCTAAGATTGCCGTCAAGGCTACATAACCTTTTGCGATACTTCAAAAATAACTGTGTCGGCTTCGGCTTTTGCCGGCCATTCTTGACCAATTACATCTAAAAAGCGACGTTTTAATGATAAGCCAGCCCAACCATCAGGCTGAAGGTAGCCCTGCAGCAGACTATCATCTTCTGTGGTTAAGATATCAATAATGGCACGCTCTTCCTGCATGGCCAACCAACCTACTAAGGCAGGCATTTTTGCGCGAACGGGTCTGTTATCAACCAGCAAGGAAATATCTCCTCCGCTATAGGACAATCGACCAGATAGAGTTTGAATGCGCTGTTCGCGCCAGTTAATTTTACTACTGAGTTGCTGCAGCTCTACTTCACCCTCGGCACTACCACGTTGTTGCTGCAGTAAAGGGTTCAAAATATCTAACTGAAGAAAGCCATCAGCGCGCTCTATGATAAGAGCATTAGTTGTAATAGTAAGCGGGACCAACAAACGAACGTCTTGGCTCTCCAACTTCAGCTTTAGTTTGGCCTTACCAGTAAGCAGGGGCAAAAACTCTAACTGCCAGCTGCCATCAATATTCCCAAGAACGGTTAGCTGCGGAACCTTAACTTGCATATGCCCCTGCCAAATTGAGCCGCGAACTTGGCTAATCTGTACGGGCATGCCTTGTAATTGGGGTTCAATATATCGCCAAACAAAGTGTAAAGGCGTGGTCAAAGCCATTGTTATTATAAAAGTTATTAGCCCAAGCAAAATATACCAGCGGGCTTGCCAACAACGTTTGAGCATAGATTTTCCGTGACCTAAAAGTTAAGGGGCCATTCTACGCAAGACTGACCCCAAAACCAAAGACACTTGATAATATTTTTATTATTTATTCGACTATAGCCACTGTGTTTTGTTCTGCCTGCCAAGTAAAGGTAGGTGAATACATTACAGCTTGCTCGCCCCGCGGCTCAACAACGAATCGGTATTCGCCACCAGCAACGGGGTTGTACCAACGGGTTTCATAAGTAGCCATACCCTCTTTTTTATCTTTAAGTAGGCGCACTTCAATGTCATAGCCGTCATCATTAATGGGTTCATTATTAACGCTAAGCTCTAACCATTGCTCACCTTGTCGCTGCTGAACACGAACTAAAGGCTTATGGAAATCAATTTTGCTGGGGTTTACATCCAGCCAGTGCAATCTTACATAATCTTCTTCGTATGCTTTCTTAGCGATCACAGCTTCAGGATTTTGTACTATTTCACGCATTCCCGTAGCTTCTTGTGACTCAGGTAAGAACTGGTTGGTTTTTAGTTTATACACCCACTCAGGTTTGAACTCTAATACTGAACCTTGCTCAAGATAATCGGCTGCTAATGAACCTAGTTGAGCGGCTAAATACGGTGTGCTGTTTTTACCATAGAGTGTATGACCACCTTCATAATTCTGGTATGAGTATTCTTCAGGGGTAGTGGTATATCCAAAATAGCCATTAGAAACACTGGCAACCCAAGCAAACTTAATATCTTCACCAGCCTTAACAAACTCATGCTCTACACTGGCGGCAATGCGACGACCAGACTCTACTGTAGCTTCAAATGGTAGTGGCAGAATAACCATGTCGTTAATGCGTAATAACTGGAACATCACTGTATTAGGAAAGCTGTCTTTTGGCTCTGCTAATGGTTGCAAGTAAGCGAAACCTAAATGTCGCTTTGCACCCTGACAGCCACCATCAAATATCCAGCGACGAGCCATAATATTGCCACCGTGTAGGAAGGGTACGATGGTTAACCAAGGTGTACGGCGCTCGTAAGCACCCGCAGCAACGGTGTTGCCAACGGCTGGGTCCTTACAAATTTCAACATTACCCACTTTGTTGTGTTCACGAATATTGAGCTCGCGGGCTGCGCTGTCTAATGATAGCTCTGCAGTTAATTGAGGCTCTAGCTCATCAAACAACTCGATGGCACCCTGCCCTAAACGCTGGCCTAATTCTTTGGCCGCTTTCCAATCTACTGGGAAGTGCTTAATCCAATGATCGCCTTGGTCTTCGGTCGCCGGCGCGAGGTCACCATGAGTAGCAACTGTCAATGCATGTACTACATCCCATGAGGTGTTGTAACGCTTTTTAACATTCCACTCTAAATCTTTTGATGCGTAAGCAAACACGTCGGCGTTATACACCTCTACCGGTACAGACAGTGTGGTGTTGTGCAACGAGAACCCTGAATAAGCTGCTAATGGCTTATACTGACCATCGTCATCTTTAACGTCGACGCGCACCATGTATAAACTAGGATTAATGGCTTTAAACTTGGCTTCAGGATCGTCTAAGTCAATACCACTGATGTTTTTGTTACGCACATAAGAAGCTAACGCACGATTACGGGCAATACCGGGGACGTCTTTTATGCCGGTAGCAATTTTTGCTGGGCGACGGTTTTCATAGGCTTCGATAATAGCGTCGCTGATTTGACTCACTACCATCTCTAAAAACTGCTCTTCTAGCCATTTGCCACTTGAGGTGTGTTTATTATAGAAGTCGTTATCAAAGAAGTTCACAGGAGCCGAGTGACTGTGTGAAGCCGTCATAGCGATATCGGCTGGCTGCAAACCAGTTTTCTCAGCAACTCTGGTAGCAATCATATGATGGGCCAGTAATGAACCAGCGGTTAAGTCTGTTTGCACTAATGCCATTGAATGGCCTTTGCCATCGTTTAAATATACAACGCGTGCTTTAAGCCGAGTACGAAAGCCCTCGCCCTTATTAGCCATAATTGAATATCCACCCATTGGCATACCTGGTGGTGGCGTAATATCAACAGTAACAGCCCAAGCTTCGGCAACACCAGAAGCTTGCAGCTTACTTGGACTCGGTTGATCGACATGGATGTTTTTAGTGGTTGCGCAAGCAGACAGTGCAATGCTTGCTAATACAAGAACAATGAAACGCATAGCAGGACCTTTTAGTTTTTTTATAATTATTTTTTGCTGTACATTTGTACCACAATGACTGCCAAATTGGCTATAGTTTTTTAGCGCAAGCTTAGTTATACCTTGTAATTTCTTACGCCCATTATTTCCCAAGTGGAAACAATTAATTTCTTTAGAACCTATAAAGACATCACTCTAGACAAGTGCGCCCGGCCACTATTTCTTCTTTTTGTTTTTTTGAATGCTTTTTTATCTTCCATTCCAGCTGCATCGCGTGCTGTTTGGATTTTGCTTTGTAAGTATACACTAACTTCAGAGGCCCTTTGCCACGTAAAGCTTTAGCACTTTTAAGCGAACTCTGTGCGTGTTCAGAAAAGCGCCTATTAACGTCTGTAGTAACACCGCAATACAAATTACCATTAGCCATGCGTATTAAATAAAGCCACCAAATTTGATCAGTATCTAACAATTATCCATTCCTTACCTATATCATTTGTCTACTTGCGTACCAAAAAATAGCGTATCTTATGGTCTTATAAATAACAAAATGAACTTATCGAATATGCATACCGTTTTTCGTGACCCTATCAGTGGCTTAACTCATCTTGCTGGCGCCATTTTTGCCATTGTCGCTCTTTGTATTTTAGCTGCACAGGCAGCTATCTATGGCCATGTGTTGCATATGGTATCTTTTATGATATTTGGTGCCACCATGTTGCTCATGTTTGCCAGCAGCACTGTCTATCACTTAATTCACGCCTCTGACGACACCATTAAATGGTTAAAACGTGTTGACCATATGGCTATTTTCTTACTTATCGCTGGCACTTATACACCTATTTGCTTAGTCGCTGTAGGGGGTAAAACTGGCTGGATTATGTTTACAGTAGTTTGGTCTATCGCTTTAGTGGGGGTTTTTATAAAACTAGTTTGGATTGGCGCACCGCGCTGGTTATCGACTGTATTTTATATATTAATGGGTTGGCTGGTTGTCGCCTTTTACCCTGTAATAGATCTAATCCCTGCAGATGCTTTACGCTGGATAACCTACGGCGGCTTAAGTTATACCTTTGGTGCTGTTATCTATGCGACCAAATGGCCTAACCCTTGGCCTAAGTGGTTTGGCTTCCATGAAATATGGCACTTATTTGTAATGGGCGGTGCTTTCTGTCACTTTTGGGCTATCGCTTTTCATTTGGTCTAGCCTCTATTAAAGTTAATACTGCTTTAATTATGACAAATAACTGAAACAAAAAAACCCGCTAGCAGCGGGTTTTTTTACTTTAAAGATTAATATAAATATTAACCCTTAAGAGCGAAAACCTGTTTATTTAAACGGCTCTTGATGCGTGCTGCAGTGTTTTTATGCATAACGCCTTTAGAAACCATTTTATCAATATAAGGTTGAGTCTTAATAAATGCTGCTTGCGCTTGATCGTAATCAGTTGTCGCTAAAGCTGCTTTTACTTTTTTGATGTAGGTACGCACCATAGAGCGTAAAGCTACTGTACGGGTACGACGCTGAATTGCTTGACGAGCGCGTTTTTTAGAACCAGCGGAATTTGCCACAGTCGGCTCCTCATAGGTTATTTGGTTATATTTACAAGGGGCGCATTATGATTAGATCAGCACACCCTGTCAACTAAGGGCGCATATAATACAAGCTATGCGCCAAGGCTTCAATCAATAATCACCTTTGTGAATGATTTTATTAGCTCATCCACGGATTTCATTTGATTTAAGTACACTTCCAGCTTATTCAAAGGCAAGGCACAAGGGCCATCACACTTAGCTTTATCTGGATCTGGGTGTGCTTCTAAGAACAAGCCAGCAATACCCAAGGCCATGCCCGCGCGCGCTAACTGGAACGCTTGCTGGCGACGACCACCGGCAGAGTCTGTACGGCCACCGGGTTGCTGCAAGGCATGAGTAGCATCAAAAATAACGGGTGCCATGGTTTTCATTTCATCCATGCCTAGCATATCTACAACTAAGTTGTTGTAACCAAAGCTAGAACCACGTTCGCATAACATTATTTTATTATTACCGGCTTCGGCAAACTTGGTAATGATATGACGCATTTCATGCGGTGCTAAAAACTGAGGTTTTTTTACATTAATAGCCGCGCCTGTTTTTGCCATAGCGACTACTAAGTCGGTTTGTCTGGCTAAAAAGGCTGGCAATTGAATAACATCTGCCACTTCAGCGGCTGGAGCTGCTTGGTAAGGTTCGTGTACATCGGTAATAACCGGCACATTAAATGTTTTCTTTATTTCTTCTAAAATCTTTAAGCCTTCGTCTAAACCCGGACCACGGTAAGAATTAATAGAAGAACGGTTAGCCTTGTCGAAAGAGGCCTTAAACACATAAGGAATGCCTAGCTTTTGCGTCACTTCGACGTAGTGTTCGCAAACAGTCATTGCTAAATCACGGCTTTCTAATACGTTCATGCCACCAAACAGCACGAAAGGGCTGTCGTTACTGACGTTTATATTGGCAACTTGTACAGAATTAATCATGTTTTGAATTTCCACCTGTTGAGGCGCAACAATAATAAAATACCGGCACCAAGTTTTTAATGAATCCAAGTAAGCGCAAACAACCTGATCGACATAAATATTAATTTACGGCTAGGTAACCACTAGGTTATCGCGATGGATAATTTCTTCTTCAGCTATAAAGCCTAATATACTTTCAATTTTGGCTGTCGGGGTACGCATGATTCTTACGGCATCTTTAGCACAGTAATTAACCAAACCTTTGGCGACCACAGCACCCTGCTCGTCTTTACAAGCAACCAGCTGCCCACGTTCAAAGTCACCCTTTACTGCAGTTACCCCTATCGGTAACAAGCTACGACCACCATTGCGTAAGGCCATAACAGCTCCAGCATCTAATACTAGCTCACCGTGTACCTGTAAATGCCCTGCAATCCACTGTTTACGAGCGGCCTCTGGCTCTTTACCCGCTAGCAACAGGGTACCTAATAGCTCACCGGCATGCACTCGACTGATAACATCCTCAAAGCGCCCACCAACGATCACGGTATCTGTGCCTGAACGCGCTGCTAACTTGGCTGCTCTTACCTTGGTGATCATGCCGCCACGACCAAGCGCACCACCATCACCAGCCATTGTTGCAAATTGAGGATCTAATGCCTGCCCTTGATGTATTAAAGTAGCATCTGGGTTGCTGCGCGGATCGGCAGTAAACAGTCCTTGCTGGTCGGTTAGAATCACCAGCAAGTCAGCTTCGACTAAATTAGCCACTAAAGCCGCCAAAGTGTCGTTATCACCAAACTTTATTTCATCGGTAGCGACAGTATCATTTTCATTAATGACCGGCACTACGCCTAAATCTAATAACGTGCGTAACGTACTACGTGCATTAAGATAACGTTTACGATTGCTAAGATCGTCATGGGTTAACAAAATTTGCGCAGTAAGACGACTGTGCTTTTCAAACAGAGTTTCGTAAGTTTGAATCAAACCCATTTGACCAATAGCCGCGGCCGCTTGCAGCTGATGCACGCTTTCTGGTCGTTTCTTCCAACCTAAACGCACCATACCTTCAGCCACCGAGCCAGAGGAGACCAACACCACCTCATGACCCTGCTCTAATAAAGCCGCTATTTGATTAACCCAGCTGGTCATACCAACAAGGTTTAGGCCACGCCCATCATTTGTTAGTAGGGCGCTACCAATTTTTATTACCCAGCGTTTTCTCTGCGCTAGTAACTTTCGAGTTTCTTGCCATTCCAGCGTTGTCATTTGCGGTCTTTACTCTGCAAAAAATTGACTGACTTTATTCGTTTGTATAAACAACTTCAACATCATAATCATCGTCATCATCATCGGCGTCAGCCTGTTGAGCTAACTCACGCTCTTCACGGCGACGCTCTTGTAAATGTTCAATATGTGCTCTTGATTCAGCGTCCACCAATTCGCGTTCAGCTTCTAGTGCTTCAGCAAATTCAGGCTCTGCTATGGCCCGCGCTCTGCGCGCTTCGATGTGCTCCATAATATCAGCAGACAACTTAAAAGTGCCTTGCTTATTAATGGCAGCAACACTGTATACAGGACCGGTCCAGTTAAGCTTATCAATCACTTGCTGACAGCGTTGTTCACGCTCTTCTTCTGGGATTAAATCCAATTTATTCAATACCAACCAACGCTCACGCTTGGCTAATCCTGGTGAAAATGCTTCTAGTTCATTACTAATAGCGGTCACGTTGTCGGCTGGATCTTCTTCTTCATCAAAAGGTGCCATATCGACAATATGCAGCAGCAAGTGAGTACGCACCAAGTGTTTTAGAAATCGAGTACCTAGCCCTGCGCCTTCGGCCGCACCAGGAATAAGACCGGGAATATCGGCGATAACAAAACTACGGTGTGCCTCTACCTTAACCACACCCAAGTTAGGCACTAGTGTAGTAAATGGATAGTCAGCGACTTTAGGTGTTGCCGCTGATACTGCACGAATAAATGTGGACTTACCGGCGTTAGGCAAACCTAACAAACCAATATCTGCCAATACTTTAAGCTCAAGCTTTAAGTTACGCGACTCACCCGGCTGACCAGGTTTTGTTTGTGTTGGTGATTGGTTAATACTGGACTTATAGCGAGTATTACCCAAACCATGGAAACCGCCACGGGCAACCATCAAGCGCTCGCCGATCTTAGTTAAGTCACCCAACACTTCACCAGTATCTTCATCAATAACTGTAGTACCTACTGGCACCATTAAAACTACATCTCTACCCTTTCCGCCAGTGCAGTTAGCACCTCTACCGCCTTCGCCATTTTGTGCTTGGTAATGACGCACAAAACGATAGTCTATTAAAGTGTTTAGAGACTCATCGGCTTCCAAATAAACAGCACCGCCGTCACCACCATCGCCGCCATCTGGGCCGCCCTTGGGGATAAACTTTTCGCGACGAAAGCTCATACAGCCATTGCCGCCATTGCCCGCTTGGACACTAATTTTTGCTTCGTCGACGAATTTCATATTCTTTCCTAAATAACTCTTACTAGAACTGCATACGCTGCTTGGAACCAAAGCAGCAACTCGATCACTCTATTTTAAGACAGAATGCCTGTAACTCTCTTTCAAACAAAAACGCCCCAGCACAAAGGTAACTTTGGCCAGGGCGTTTTTAGTAGTAAATACTAATTAAGCAGTTACTACACTAACCGTGCGACGGTTCTTAGGACCCGTTACTGCGAACTTGATGAAACCATCTTCAGTTGCAAATAACGTGTGGTCACGACCGATGCCTACGTTCATGCCAGCATGGAACTTAGTACCACGTTGACGAACAATAATGTTGCCTGCTTTAACAACTTGGCCGCCGAATAGCTTAACGCCTAAGCGTTTACTTTCCGAATCGCGACCGTTCTTGGTACTACCAGCAGCTTTTTTATGAGCCATGATGTTAAATTCAATAGTGTTTAGATTAACCAGCAATGCTAGTAATTTTAAGCTCAGTGAACCACTGACGGTGGCCCATTTGCTTCATATGGTGCTTACGACGCTTGAACTTGATAATTTTAATTTTCTTGTGACGACCATGAGCAACAACCTCAGCCATTACTTTAGCACCCTCAACAACAGGAGCACCAATTTTAACGTCATCACCGTTGCCAATTAGCAACACTCTTTCTAATTCGATTTGGTCGCCAGTAGCCACTTCTAGCTTTTCTACTTTAAACGTTTGGCCTTCTTCAACGCGGTATTGTTTACCGCCAGTTACCACTACAGCATACATACTGTAATCTCCAAATAATAATACTTAAGCCTTTAGGCACTTTTACCCTAGCTACTTAACGACCTGCTTCTATTAGCAACACTTCGGTTTCTATATGGCAGGGAGCCTATTTAAGGGGCGCAGAAATATAACCCAAGTTAGTGCTCGAGGCAAGTAAAACAGTATTTTTATACACTGTTCCTTTGTAAGTAGATTGTTGTTTGAGCCGATGACCGCTAAACTGCCAAGCCTTAACCTTTCCGACGAATTTTTAGGCAGCGGCCATGCAGATGCAAGACATACTCAATGTGGTTGAAAACGAGTTTATCGATTTAAACAAACTGATTCATACACAACTAGAATCTCGCGTACCTTTGGTTGAAAAAGTAGCAGAGTACATTATCAACAGTGGTGGTAAACGAGTACGCCCACTATTAGTTATCCTTACTGCTAAGGCTTTTTCTGAGAGCGACGAGCGTGCCGTTAAGCTGGCAACCGTTGTTGAGTTCCTACATACCGCCACACTTTTACACGATGATGTAGTCGATACCTCCGATATGCGCCGCGGCAATCCGACCGCTAATGCAATGTTTGGTAACGCTCCTAGTGTACTAGTAGGTGACTTCCTCTATAGCCGCTCTTTTGAAATGCTGGTAGAGCTCGCCTGTATTCCTGTAATGCAAATCTTAGCTAAAGCCACCAGTATTATTGCGGAAGGTGAGGTACTGCAGCTAATTAACGTTAAAAACCCAGACACTACCGAAGAACAATACATGGAAGTGATCCAAGGCAAGACGGCCATGTTATTTGAGGCTGCCACTTGGGGCATGGCTCGATTGATCGGCCGCTCAGAACAAGAGTGCGAAGCCATGCGAATTTATGGTCGCGAGCTCGGCCTTGCTTTCCAAATGATTGATGACGTGCTTGATTACGAAGGCGACGCGCAAACCATGGGGAAAAACGTTGGTGATGACTTAGCCGAAGGCAAAGCCACACTGCCACTAATCCATGCCATGAAAAACGGAAATGAACAGCAACGTAAGCTTATTCGTAACGCTATACGCCAAGGCGGTTTGAACGATATGACAGAAGTGCTGTCCATTGTGCAAGACTTAGGCTCAATTGAATACACCCAACAAAAAGCTCAAAAATGCATTAACCGCGCACTGCAACAGCTTGAGATTCTACCAGAATCACCAGCTCGCTCGGCTTTGAGTGCATTAGCGTTGTTGGCCATTAATCGTAATAATTAACTTTGCGGAGTATTTCCATGCTAAGGCGCTGGTCAGTTCGTGTACTTATACTGTTACAACTAACGCTACTTAGTGCTTTTAGCCAAGCCAGCTTATTAGATAGCCTAATGGGCTCAAAACCTAAGTTTTTACCTGCAGACCAAGCTTTTCCTTTAGCCGCTAGCGTCGAACAACAACAATTAATAGCCACCTTTAACTCTGGTAAAGATTACTATCTTTATAAACACCGCCTTTTTATAGAACAAGCTGGTGAAAAGCGCGAGCCCTTTCAGCTGTCACAAGCTGGCATAGAAAAAGAAGACGAGTACTTTGGTGAGATCACTGCTTTTTATGGACCGCTTGAAGCACGCTTTGATCTAAGCGGCCTAGCAGAAGGCACAGTCACACTGCACCACCAAGGTTGCGCTGAAGCTGGCCTTTGCTATCCACCACAAACAAAAACTTTTGAGCTAACCGCAGACCATATTAAAGCTTTGAAGCAGCCGCCTATTGCAAACAGCAGCTCAGTGGCAAAACCCATCAAAGCAGAACACAGCTGGTTTGATGGCAAGTCTTGGTGGGCGATTGCGGGTATCTTCTTCGTACTCGGGCTAGGGCTTACCTTTACCCCTTGCGTACTACCAATGGTGCCTATCTTAACCAGCGTCGTGCTTGGTCAAGGCACAGAGTCTGGTAAGCGCGGTTTTTTATTGTCTACTACTTATGTACTCGGTATGGCCTTAACCTATGCCGCTGCCGGTGTGCTAATGGGACTATTAGGCGCTGGTGCTAACGTGCAAATGTGGCTGCAAACTCCTTGGGTGCTTATTGTCTTTGCTGTTTTGTTTGCTGTGCTGGCACTCTCCATGTTTGGTCTTTTTGAACTACAACTGCCTTCAGGCCTACGCAATAGACTTAACAACATCAGCAGCCGCCAACAGGGTGGAAAGTGGGTAGGTGTATTCGTTATGGGTATGTTGTCAGCCCTAATTGTGTCGCCTTGTATTTCTGCACCATTGGCCGCTGCGCTAGTCTATATCAGCTCTACCGGTGATGCGGCATTAGGTGGCATGGCACTACTGGCACTAGGCCTAGGCATGGGTGCACCACTTATTGCATTAGGCACCACCGGCGCCTCCGTCTTACCAAAAGCAGGTGCTTGGATGGAGCAAATAAAAATCTTCTTCGGCGTTATTCTACTGGCAGTCGCCATCTGGCTATTGGCGCGTATTTTACCCGCCACCCTTAGTTTAACGCTATGGGCTCTACTTGCCATTGTGTACGCCCTGGTTCTGGGCGCTCTCGAGCCTGCATCCTCTTTAATGCAACGCTTTATTAAAGGTATTGCCTGGGTTGTTTTGGTGTACGGCATACTGGCGCTGGCCGGAGCTTTAATGGGGAACTCCAACCCTTTGCAGCCACTTACCTTTAACGTAGGTCAAATTACCAACAGCAGTAGCAGCAAAAATAGCTCACCCTTCTTCCGCACTGATTCAGTCGCTGAATTAGAGCAACAAATTAACAGTGCGCCCGGCTTGGTCATGGTTGATCTATACGCGGACTGGTGCATCAGCTGTAAAATAATGGAAAAAGAAATTTTCGAGCAGGCGGATATCCAGCAAACATTATCTAATGTGCGCTGGTTACAGTTAGATGTCACCTTCAACAATCCTGATCACCTGGCCTTTATGCAGCAACTTAAAATATTTGGGCCACCCACTATTTTGTTTTTCGATCAAGGCGAAGAAATAACTAACAAGCGCATTGTTGGTGAAGTTAGCAAAGCTGAATTCATCGCCCTCTTACCAGACAAGTCCTTGTTTTAATTAGTTTTTTAAATTGAATATTAACGCTAGACTTCAAGGGTGCTTACATGGTAGCCCCTTGACTTTCTCTAATAGTCTGTTAATATATATGACGTTTCCCTAATAACGAATTATCAGATGAAACCAACCTACCAAATTATTATCTCATACGAATAAGCCGCCAGTTTTCTATCCTCTGGTGGCATTTGTTTACAATGCTAGAACCGGAGTGAAAAAATGCAAGCACTTGTTTTTCCTTCTTTTAAAAATATTTTACAACGTCTAAAACGTTACTTAATTTTAAATGACGGCTACAACTATACTAATCCAATTAAGCTATTAGGCATGTACCAACGCCTTGAAGATAGCAAAGCGCAAACGCTTGATGCCTCAACAGCGCAAGTGAATTCTATTGTGGTACTAAGAACAGACAAAGATGAACGATTTTCGGTTGTATTGAGAAAGCCTGCCGAAGCCAAACCTGAAAATATGGAAATATCTGTATTTTCTCCACTTGGCTCAGCGCTATTAGGAACGCAGGCAAATGATCATTGCAACGTTAGAGTACATGGCATGCAACAGACCTTTACTGTTACGCAGATCATCAACTGATACTGTTTCCCTTGAAACTTATAAGAACAACCCTAATATAGGATAATAAGTTTCAAGGGAGTTTTTACATGCACTACACTTGCCCATCCTGCTCAGCCATTAATCGCCTTCCAGCAAACAAACCAGCAACAGAAGCTATTTGTGGGCGCTGCAAGTCTGCTTTGTTCAATGGACTGCCCATTGATTTAACAGATCAAAATTTCTCTCGATTTATTAATAAAAACGAATTACCTATAGTCGTTGATTTTTGGGCGAGCTGGTGCGGCCCTTGTAAGATGATGGCACCCGTATTCTCTAAACTAGCGAAACAAATGCAGCCTCAACTCCGCTTCGCTAAAGTTAACACTGAAGAAGCTCAACAAATAAGTGCTCGGCTCAGTATTCGCAGCATCCCAACCCTAATTTTGTATCACCAAGGTAAAGAAGTAGATCGCTTAGCAGGAGCGCTGCCAGAACAACAGTTGCGTCAGTGGATAGAACAGGGGCTCAGCAAGATTAGCTAGCTATAACTTGATTTTCATCAGCTTGCGCTGCCGCAAACAACTTAAAGTGATTTACGTCAAGATGTGTCATTATTAAAAGTGACATAGTACTGCTTAGCATCGCTAAATAGAAAAATATAATTAGGATAACTTGGTTACCCAAGATGCAACACTTACAGCATGAGTTTCCAGAAAAAGCTGATTTGATCCGCAACCTTAAATTAAAAGACAGGCACTTTGCTCGTTTGTTAGAAGAGTATCACGCGCTTGCTACTGAGATATATCAGCACGAAATAAGTGACAACAAGCTTACTATTGAGCAACTAGAAGCGTTAAAGATACGACGTCTTTATTTAAAGGATAGGTTGCACAACCTGTTGGATGATTAAGCTAAATAAGAATACAAAAGATTGTCTTGTTTAAATAAGTACTATTATTCCAACAATATAAAAACGTACTTGCCACTGGTTAACTGTTGTAGCAAATACTGACAAGCGCTGACCTGATCCAACGGTGAGGCTAGTGTAAACACACAGCCACTCTCATTAAACTCTTCTGCCTCTATTAATACACCCATATCTCCCAGACTCGCCTGCAACTGTCCGATTTCACTGTAAGGACAATGGCCTTGCAGACGCACGCGTGGAATATAAAGCTGTTTGGGCGCATTTTGTAAGCACTGGTTAACACCATTAGCATAAGCTCGCGCCAAACCGCCTGTACCTAGTTGAATCCCACCGTACCAGCGCGTACAAACAGCCAATACTTGATCAAAGCTCTGATTTTCTATAGCGGCTAACATTGGCCGACCGGCGGTACCACTAGGCTCGCCATCATCACTGCTTCGATGCTCTTCACCCACTTTCCACGCCCAGCAGTTGTGGCTGGCATTTGCGCTAGAAAGAGTAATAACTTTTTCTGCGGCTTCCTCAGCATTAACCAAGGGAACCAGCTGCGTCAAGAAACGGCTTTTCTTAATGGTTTCTTCAAACTGAACTGGAGCGATAAGCAAGTAGGTCAAAACTTATTTTCTCGAGGTTTGATTATTCGCTGTAGCCCACAACCCTGCTTGCTGGCTAACTTATGTCTTCACCACTGGCCTGTAAGTCGGCATGGTAAGAGGAGCGCACTAACGGACCACTAGCTACACGGATAAAGCCCATTTCTTTGGCTAGTCGACCTAGTTCTTTAAACTCATCGGGTGTGGCAAAGCGCTCAACACGTAAATGGTCTTTACTGGGCTGCAAATATTGGCCAAGGGTAATATGATCAATAAGGTGTTCGCGCATATCACGCATGACTTCAATAATTTCTTCGTTAGTTTCGCCTAATCCAAGCATCAAACCCGATTTTGTAATGACATGAGGATTGCGTTCTTTATAGCGGCTTAGCAGGGTTAATGACCACTGGTAATCTGAGCCTGGGCGACACTGTTTATACAGGCGCGGTACAGTTTCAAGGTTATGATTAAATACATCAGGCGGTGTTTCAGAAAGAATATCTAAAGCAACTTCCATACGCCCACGAAAGTCTGGCACCAGAGTTTCCACCTGTAGCTTAGGGCTGAGTTCTTTAGCTAAGCGAATGCAATCAGCAAAATGCTGCGCACCACCATCACGTAGATCATCACGGTCTACCGAAGTAATAACTGCATACTTTAAACGCATATCGGCAATAGCCTTGGCCAAGTTCAACGGCTCGTCGGCATCTAAATCATTGGGGCGACCATGACCAACATCGCAAAATGGGCAGCGACGAGTACAGATATCCCCCATAATCATAAAAGTAGCGGTACCGTTACCCCAGCATTCTCCAAGATTAGGGCAACTAGCCTCTTCACAAACAGTATGCAATTTATGCTCTTTTAGCTTCTCGCGTACTTCGTTTATTTTGGGTGATGCGGGGATACGCACTCGTATCCAATCAGGCTTGCGCGGGAGTTCATCGGTAGGTATTACTTTAATAGGTATACGAGCTAGCTTTTCTGCACCACGTAACTTCTCACCTTGGACCACTTTTTTCACTTCACTCATGGGACACTCCAAGCTTCACTAGCTCTTTAATTAATTCAATTTTTAATACTCCAACAACCTGTTCAAAATCAAAGGATTGTTGGGTTTCATTGACTACTTGAGTCACTTGCATGCCTGCATATCCACATGGGTTTATACGTTTAAATGGCTCTAAATCCATATCGACATTTAATGCCAATCCATGAAATGAACAGCCGTTTTTAATACGTAAACCTAGGGAAGCAATTTTCTTCTGATCAACATAGACACCGGGGGCATTCATGCTGGCATCGGCTTTTATTTGCCAGTAAGCAAGCGTATTAACCAGCGCAGCCTCTATAGCCTCAACCAACACTCTAGAACCAATACCTAAGCGCTTGATATCCAACAGTAGATAAACCACCAGCTGGCCTGGGCCGTGGTAGGTCACTTGGCCACCACGGTCAGTTTGAATAACAGGGATTTCACCGGGAAAAAGAAGATGTTCTGCCTTACCAGCCTGTCCTTGAGTAAAAACGGGCTCATGTTGCAAGAACCAAAGTTCGTCAGGGGTTTGATCGGTGCGATTTTGGGTAAAGCTCAGCATCTCTTGGTATAGATGAGCATAAGGCTCTACGGAAAATGTTCGCACCTTAATCATTAGAACTAGATCACCATGCGTATGTATTCATGGGCCATTAGATCTTTATGCAAGCACTCAAGCTGCTCAATACCAGTGGCGGTAATATAGAGAGTTACTGAACGAAAGCGGCCTTTACTGCTTTCTCTTTCTTTGATGTTACGCTCACTGCACTCAGGTGCATGCTGGCGAACGATAGCTAGCACTACTTCAAGATAGTCATCTTCACAAAGGCCAATGATCTTTACAGGATAATCGACACACGGAAATTCAATTTTCGGCGGTTCTGGCTGATTCATGTGAACAACCTTATTAAAATATTATAGGCATTACTTATCACATCTAACTCCTATGTACGCCTACTAAGCAAATAGGCGCACTAAGAATAATTTAATGTGATCCCACATACGGCTAAAGAAGCCGGCTTCATTAATATCTTTTTGTGCTAACAGCGGTTTTTCAGCTAATAGCTCACCATTACGGCTAATCGATATTTGCCCTAAGACTTGTCCCTTTTTAATGGGCGCTTTAAGGACTTCATCAGTACGAATATTAACTTTTAACTCACCTTTACTACCACGAGGTAAGGTTAAAAATAAATCTTTGGCTAAGCCTAAATCAATTGTTTCTTCTTTACCTAACCATACTTTTGCAGTGCTTAGCACTTCTGCTGCTTGGTAGATTTTACGCGATTCAAAGTAACGAAAGCCATAAGACAAAAGTTTCTGTGTTTCTCTGGCACGAGTCTCATCACTGCGAGCACCCATAACCACAGCTATAAAACGGGTATCATCGCGCTTGGCAGAAGCAACTAAGCAATAGCCTGCTTCATCGGTATGTCCAGTCTTCAAGCCATCGACCGATGGATCACGCCATAAAAGACGGTTACGGTTAGGCTGACGAATGCTGTTATATTCATAATATTTTTCTGCATACAATGGATAGTATTGCGGATGATCATTAACAATATGTAAAGCCAATGTAGCCATGTCGCGTGCAGTTGAATAATGATTATCTGCAGGCCAACCAGTAGAATTGACGAAATGAGAGTCATGCATTCCAAAACGTTCGGCAAAACTATTCATGAGTGCGGCGAATTCACCCTCTGCACCTGAAAAATATTCTGCTACAGCCAACGAAGCATCGTTACCTGATTGCACAATAATACCGCGAAGCAGATCGATTAAAGGCACCTCTGTACCTTCACGCACAAACATTTTGGAGCCGCCCATGCGCCATGCTTTAACGCTAATAGGCACCGGTGTGCTTTCTTCTACATGGCCAAGGTCTAGCTCATGAATAGCAATATAACTGGTTAGCATTTTGGTCAAGCTGGCCGGTGGGAGGCGCAAATCAACATTACGCTCGATTAGCACCTGACCGTTAGATGCATCCACTAACATATAAGCGCTGGCATCTAATTCAGGAGCTTTTGGAATGATTACTGAAGCTTGAGAACTAAGGGATATAAATAAAAAAGCAAAAACAGGTAAAGCAGAAAGAAGGCGCATAACAAGTATTGTTTATAAGTTAAGAGTTTGAAGAAGGCATGTAATATGCCCAGTTTTATACAGTATACTTTAAATCAAGCGAGCTACTGCTTATGAGCAGCGCTCGCTTAATAAGTTCCTAATCATTTTCATCTGCAGTTTGACGCAGCAGTGATACTTCACGCGCTGGGTGCAAGTTAATGAAGGGTTTGCCATCTGCTAAGCCTTCTTGATAACTATGGCGCAAGCGGAAGTCACTATCTGTCTGGCGTAAGCAAAGTGTTAATCTTACCGTTAGCCAGCGATAATCAGATTTGTTTTCTGTATGCACAACCACTGAAGCATCATTATCAACAATGGCCTTACAGATGGGTTGCAAGGTCTCGGCAATATTACGATCGCGTTGGCGGATCTGCTCGGCTGAGATCGGGTATGTAGCGATTGGCTTAGAGCTCTCTTCAGCATCGTTCCACAAGGCAGTTACAACCTTACTGGTTACAGCTGCCGCTATTGGGGCTGCTGCCTGCGGCGCAACGGCTATAGCCTGAGGTGCGGGTGCTACAATTTGAGGCGCAACTGCAGCTACCTTTGCTGGTGCGGGCGCTACTTTTGCAGGCACGGCTTTGGCGGCCGATGCTTTTTCTGCTGCCAAGCGACGCTGACGCTCTTCTTCTTGGCGACGTGTACTTTCTTCAGCGGCTTTTTGCTTAGCCAATTCAGCTTGACGTTTTTCTGCTTCTATTCGCTTTTTACGATCAGCTTCTGCACGCTCTCTTTCTTTGGCAGCCGCTTCGGCCAGCTGTTTTTGTCGGGCTAAATCTTGCTGGGTGGCAGCTTGGGTAGCCGCTGCACCGGGCTGATATAAACCGTCTAATTTTTCTTGTGCTGCTTCTAAGCCTGGAGTCAACGAGGCAACAGGCCAGACATTATTCAGATAACTGGCTGCCTGACTGTAGTTCTTGGCTGCAATTGCATTATTGGCTAAAGCAACATAGGCTTTACCCCAGTCATATACTAGCGGCACCACTTTGAAGTCATAAGGGGCTTGAGTACGGTAAGCATCAATTTTCTCTAATGCATTATTACCTGCAGGTGTAGACAAGCGCTGCGCTTCAATATCAGCTTTTATGCCGGTAAGTAGCTGGCCTAAGTCTTGACTTGCCGCTACTGCAAACTGAGCATAGAAAGCAGCGAAGACAACAGGTAAAATCAAATATAGTTTCTTCATGAAGTTTAGTCTTGTTATCATTTTGCTAGTTTCACTGTTAGTAAAATACAATGTACCGCACATCCCATGTAAATTCGTCCGTATCTTAACAGGAGAAAGCAATGATAACACGCATTGGCGTTATAATTTTTACCATCCCATGCATAATTCTATTAACCCTATATGGAATAGAGCTTTCAGCGGCGACTGACTGCCAACAGCTAGGCCTGTATTACGATGCTTTTAGCAAACAATGCACAGATATCAAGCCCGCTTTTTCTAGCTTTTATATGCGCAATGCTTTCCTAGTTAACATTATGCTTATTATCGCTTCAGTCGGCTCTGCTGCCTTAATTATTGGCATGGTGCAAAGTAAAAGAGCCAACCCAGCACGCTAAATATTCACCACTTTAATGGTATTTTTTAATCTCGCCAACTAAATCGGTAAAGGCTTGGCGCAACTCAGCAGAACACTCTGGTGCAGCCAAGACTGCGATTACCTCTACCCTCATATTGGCAAGGGTTAGCATATCTGCCAACAAGGCATTAAATGCGCCTTTCCCTTGTTCGTTGCGGGCTAAGCACTCTAGATAAACAAGCAGCAAATCGCCCTTCAGATCTTGCCAGCAACGACTACCAATGGCGGCTAACAACTCAACCGACTTACAGAGTGGGTGCTGCAAAATTGCCAATAACAACAACTGCCTTTGTTGTATGTTTTCACTATTGGATAATGCCCGCGCATAGGCAGCTAGGTCTTGAGCTGTAGGTGATCCGGACACCGCTGCCGCTAAACTATCATTTATAGCCAAAGTTAGTGCTGGGTCTGGGTGAGTATTTTCCAAGTAATTTAAAATGGCATTACGCACCACTGTTGGAATGTGTGGCAGTGCTTCTATCAAAATGGCATTGTTATTATCTTGCTGTAAGCGTGCCACCACTTCAGCCAATCCTTGTAAGCCAATGTTTTGCCAGTGATCCCAGCCCTGCTGTCCAGAAAGATAAGCTCTTGCTTGACTATAGTAAGCTGTCGCAGGCTGGGCTAGAACCTGCACGGCCAACGCATGAAAGTAAGCCATACGCCCAGCATCTGGCTTAAAATTAAAAGGCGCTTCGCCATGCTCTTGCTTAGGTGTATTCACTACCTGTTTCCAATAATGAAGGAAAGCATTTCTTGGGCCTGTTTGCATAAGGTTGCGCTCATCCAGCGGTAACTTCACAAACCATATATGGTGCTGCCCTGGCTGATCTTTATACCAGCTTAAGATACCAAGCCAAGCATGCTTTAAATAAGGGGTAGGGTAAGCCTGTTGCTGCTGCTCAATATCTAGAAAGAGCTTGGTAGAAATTTCTTCAATACGTCGCCCCATATCAAATACTTTCATCTGTACTTTATTACTTGCGCACCACTCGCTAATAGTCACTTATCTCTCCAGAATGGTATAAAATACGAAAGTCTAACATTCTTCACTATCAACAGGTCAAAGGATACTTACTATGCCATTTATTTTTGCAGCTATTGCAGGGTTTGCTATAGGAGCTGGTGCCATTGGATGGTGGCTAAACAGCAGATGGCAACAGCAAGTACAGGAAGCAAAAGAAGGCTTACAAGAAATTGCCGACCAACATCAAGAACAAATAAAGCAGAGTCGCTCTCTAAAACAGCAAGTAGCAGACTTAGAGTATCAACTTAAACGCGCTCAAAATGATTTACAAGCTCAGCAACAACCCAAGTAGCAGCAGACAATTACACTGGTGTTTTACATGGCGCTATTTAACTTACGCTTTAAGCATAGTGCCATGCGTATAAGAAGATAATTCATAGACATTACTCAGTAAGGACAATATGCTGAGCCCCTCAACAATAAAAATAGCTATGCATATATTATGACCACATCGACGGACACCTCTCGCATTAGCATTAGTGCACACTACACTGGCTATGTTTGGTACAAAAATGGACTTTCAGACTCGCGCTTTGTTACCCCTATGGGTGTTGCTGCGAACATGCTTTTCACACCTGCCAACGCTCTACTAAAACGACTGGCGGGTGCACACATTGATACTTTTTTATTACAGCGCCATCGCATGCTAGACCACCTGCTCACCCACCTAATTGAGCAGGAAGGCGTCGAGCAAATTGTCGAAATCGCCTCTGGCTTATCGCCTCGTGGCTTTCGTATTAGTGAGAAATATCCGCAAGTTAGCTATCTCGAAACTGACTTACCTGACATGGCGGCACGCAAGGCGCTATTGCTTAACAAGCTAGATCGCCCTGTTCGTCACGGCATTCGCTCCTGCAATATTTTAGATGCACAAGGTCCTGATTCCATACAAAACGTATTAAATGGACTTGATACAAGCAAAAAGACTGTTGTGATTAGCGAAGGCTTAGTAAATTATTTCGCTTTGCCTGTAATCCGTGAAGTATGGGCACGACTGGCAAAAAGTTTAAAAGCCTTCCCTGACGCCTACTATTTAACCGACTTATACCCCAATCTAACAGAACACCCATCTTATCGTTACGTTAAAATTGCACAAAAAATGGTGGGTGTGCTAACGCGTGGCCAATGGCCACTGCACTATAATAATGAAGATGAAATAAAAGAGGGATTTTTAGAAGACGGTTTTAATGAAGTATCCGTGTTCGACCCTTCCTCTTTCCGCGAAAAGTTGCAATTACCGGCGGATACCAAAGAGTCCCTAGTGCGTGTTATACAAGCTAAAGCTTAGCCGTTAAAGGCACTCATCTGTAAACTGGTAAGGCGCTGTTTCTTCAAGCGAGATAATAAGCGCCTTTCTACTTCCTGACTGCTTTCACCAACATAAACCCCAACAGAAACAGTCGTCAACGATAGCTCATTAACTGGATTCCAGTTTTGTTCTTGTAAACCCTGCTTAATTCTTTCCATCAAAGCAGCGGCGTTATCTTCATCGCAATTTGGTAAAATCAGTACAAATAAATCCTCGTTCAATCGAAATATTTCATCTTCGGTACGCACCAACTGTTGAGTTTTATCGACGAACTCGGGCAAGAGCCCTGTAACCACCTCTGCACCATGGATATCGAGCAACAAGGCATAATCATCAATCATTAGGCCAATCAAACTCACGCCCTGCTGCACTGACTGGCTGCGCATAATCTCTTTGTCTAATGCATGATAAAAATGCCTATAGTTATAAGCACCTGAATGACTATCCGTTAGTGCTAAGCGCCTTAACGACCAGCTTTTAAGGCGAGTTAAGTAAGCAAAACACCAAGCCGAACCTAACAGCAAACCATAGTTAGTAGCCACTCTTAATACTTGGATAAATGTCTGCTCTAACAGCAAAATTAAAACCACTGCCACGCCAATCAATAAGTTTATGATGGTTGCTGGATAAAACGGCAATGCAAAAAAACAAAAAAGAGGAATGGCATAGATAAAATGAATGGTTTGATAAGGGTATTGAGGTAACTGATATAGCGCAATTGTTATCAAAATAGCCGTTAATACGTAATTAATTGAATAATAATTACGCTGATCTCTGTTTATATAAATAAAAATAGCACTGAATAACAGTGCTGGAATCACTATGGCATTGGCTAACACTAGTGCATACAAGCCTTGGCGGAATTGATCGTATAATAAAAACAGCATAGCTGCGCCAGCCAGCATGTATATAAAAACCAATAGCTTAGGCAATAAATTGTCATGCTGATGATCAACTCTCATGCAACTTCTCCTCAAGCTTTTTGAGCAAACTGACTACGTCATCTTCTGGCGATGTGGTAATCATTGGTACCGTAATCTTTTCGGTCATCTTAGGGTTTTTATTAATCGCTCTTTGCAAGCTAAGCTGTATTGCCTGGGTCGACTCATCATCCGACTGAGGAAACAAAATAATAAAGTTATTATTATTTAAGCGATAACAACTATCGTATTGGCGTAATGTACTGCGCACACACTGTGACAGCTCGCCAAGCTTTTGCTCCATTTCTTCTAACCTTAGCTCTTGCCATTGCTTCGGTACAGAAACACCCACTAAATCTAACTGACTCCCTTGTCGGTTAGCACGAGTTATTTCTTTATTTAGGTCCGTATGTAACTGGTGTTCGTTATAAACCTGAGTGATAGGGTCTGTATTAATGATTTTGGTTAAGTAGTTATTGTTGCGCTCATTCAACAGTGCATACATAAAAGAAAAAGAAAAACAGGTGGCGTAGGTAAACAGTATTTGCCAATGCGTTTCTAAGGGAAATTGATTAAGAACCATAGGCACTAAGATGATGGTGTAAACAACCAATGCAATAGTGGCTACACGAAAAGGAATTAAAAAGAATGTATAAATAGGCACAAAATATACCCAGTGCACTACTCGCTCATCTTCGTGCATACCAAAGAGTGTAAAAACCAATAACAAGCTTACCAGCACCCATTCAGGATAAGGTGAGGGTCTTTTTTGTTTATTGAGTAGCAGATACACAGCGTAAACTATTAATAACAAAGCAAAGCCTGCCGCTATGGCAGCAAATCGTTTTTGCTCTTCATAAAGATCCAGCACTGCAATAATAGTTAAACCAAACGCAGCCAAAAGACTGTAAATAATCTTTACCTGCATGGTAATCAAATTTTGAAATTGCGTTTTATCCATATGTGCCACTCTTTTAAAGTAATTGCGCCCGACTTTAGAGTTATCATTAGCTGCATAGTGTATACTAGCGCAATTTAAATGTTTCTGATGGTTTAGGTGAAATCAATGGATGTTTTAAGTTATATGCAGTCAGTAGGGCAAGCCGCCCGTGATGCCTCTCGTGCAATGGCAAAGGCCAGCACAGACAACAAAAACCGCGCATTACTAGCCATTGTAAAAACAATCGAAGCGCAACGCGAAGCCATCAAAGCTGCCAACGCTAAAGATATGGCTACCGCACAAAAAAACGGCCTTGATGCCGCTCTTTTGGATCGCTTAGAACTTAATGATGAACGCATAGACTCCATGATCGAAGGCTTACAGCAAGTAGCCGCCCTGACCGATCCTGTCGGCGAAATCACGGGTCTTAAATATTTACCCAGCGGTATTCAAGTTGGCCAAATGCGTGTGCCTTTAGGTGTAGTTGGTATTATTTATGAAAGTCGCCCTAACGTCACTATCGAAGCCGCCAGCCTTTGTTTGAAATCTGGTAACGCCGCTATTTTACGCGGTGGTTCAGAAGCCATAGAAGCCAACCGAGTGCTTGCTGAATGTATTCGAGCTGGCTTAGCCAGTGCCGGCTTACCCGACACCGCGGTGCAAGTAGTAGACACCACCGACCGTGCGGCCGTGGGTGCGCTAATTACTATGCCTGAGTTTGTCGATGTTATTGTGCCGCGTGGTGGCAAAGGCCTAATTGAGCGCATTAGCAAAGAAGCTAAAGTGCCAGTAATCAAACACTTAGACGGCGTCTGCCATGTCTATCTTGATGAATTTGCTGATAAGACCAAAGCCATTAATATTACCATTAACGCCAAAACGCACCGCAACGGTACCTGTAACACATTAGAAACCTTGTTGGTACACGAAAAAGTAGCTGCTGAGTTTTTGCCTGAACTTGCCACTGCTCTAATCGATTTAGGCGTCGAATTACGTGGTTGTAAAGCCACCCAAGCCATTCTAAGCAAAGTAAAACCAGCCACTGAAGAAGATTGGTTTGAAGAGTATTTAGGCCCTATTTTAGCGATTAAAGTCGTTAAGGATTTAGATGAAGCCATTGCTCATATCAATCATTATGGCTCGCACCATACTGACAGCATTATTAGCGAGAATTACAGTTTATCTCGTCGTTTCTTAACCGAAGTCGACTCAAGCTCAGTAATGATTAATACCTCTACTCGCTTTGCCGATGGCTTCGAGTATGGCTTAGGCGCAGAGATTGGTATTTCTACGGATAAAATCCACGCTCGCGGCCCGGTGGGCTTAGAGGGTTTAACCTCACAAAAATACGTTGTATTAGGTAATGGCGAAATCCGTAAATAAACCGCACTGGGCTTTGCTAGGCGGCACTTTTGATCCCATCCATATCGGCCATTTACGTATTGCCATACAGCTACGTGAACTGGGTTTCGATAAAGTGCTGCTTATTCCTAATCGTATCCCCCCGCACCGGCCACAACCACAAGCCAGCAGTGAACACCGCCTTGCCATGCTGCAACTGAGCTGTGAAAACCTGTCCGAAGTTGAGGCCTGTGCTATTGAGCTTGAACGCGAAGAATTAAGCTACAGCGCCGTTACCGTTGCCGCCTTACGTCAAACCTATCCTGAAGTGCAATTTACATGGGTAATGGGGCAAGACGCATGGCAAGGGTTTGAGCATTGGTACCACCCAATAGAATTATTGGAGCAAGCCAACCTGCTAGTAATTAGCCGCCCCGGCCATATGAACACCAGTCACTGGCAAGAACAACAGCTAGAACAACGCCAACGCGATCTAAGCCAAGTTTTACAGCAAGATCATGGTTATATTTGCTTGCACCATTTGCCTGAACTTGATATATCAGCTTCCTACTTGCGCCAAGCCCTTAATCAAGGCGAAAATGTCACATTCCTAACACCTAATAGGGTGTTGGCTTACATTAATGAACACCAACTCTACCAGAGAAAACATGCAGACTGAGCAAATTAAAGCCCTAGTTATAACCGCTTTAGAAGACCTAAAAGCAAAAAACATTACCATATTAGACGTACGTGGCCGCACTTCAGTCACCGACTGGATGATCATTGCCAATGGTACTTCTTCACGCCATGTCGCTGCAGTTGCAGCTAATGTTGAAGAAAAGGCCAAACACTCAGGCATGCAACCACTAGGTGTTGAAGGCCGCGGTAACAGTGACTGGGTTCTTATTGACCTAGTAGATGTCGTGGTTCACGTCATGACCGAAACAGCACGTGAATTCTATGACTTAGAACGCTTATGGGGCGAACCTAATAACACCAAAGCAAACGACGCTAAGGCATGAAATTACGCCTATTAGCCGTAGGCCATAAAATGCCCGTCTGGGTAGAGCAAGGTGTGGCAGAGTATAGCAAACGCTTACCTGCCGACTGCAGCTTAGAAATAATTGAAATTGCCCCTGGCTATAGAGCTAAAAACACGCCTAAAGAAAAAGCCATGCAACAGGAGGCTGACGCTTTAATTAAAGCCATCAAACCTCAAGACCATGTTATTGCCTTAGATGTTAAGGGTAAACCTTGGTCTACTGAGCAGCTGGCTGAAAACTTAGGGGATTGGCGCATGCAAGGTGGTGATGTTGCCTTGATTGTTGGTGGACCTGATGGTCTAACCGCTGACGTTTTAGCTTTAGCTAAGCAACGTTGGTCTCTATCTGCGCTGACTCTGCCGCACCCCTTGGTTCGGGTATTATTAGCTGAACAGCTATACCGTGCTTGGACCATATTGCAGGGACATCCCTATCATAAGTAATTGCTATGTTTGAATCTTTTCGCGATCCAAAAAAAGAACAACAAATATTTCGCTCGCGAGCTGTTATTCTTGGCATATTAGTTTTTCTGATGTTTTGTGCCTTAATTTGGCGCATGACTTATTTGCAAATCAGCTTGCATGAAAAATACTTTGATCTATCTGAAAACAATCGCCTACAACTACGTCCAATTGCACCCAATCGTGGCTTAATTTACGACCGTAACGGTGTGCTGTTAGCAGAAAACATCCCCACGTACAGTCTGACCATCACTCCTGAGCGTGTACTCAATATCGCTAAAACGCTCGACTTTTTAGACGAACTTGTTGGCTTAACAGAAAGCACCCGCGAACAAATAGAACAACGCTTAAAATTACGCCGCCGCCCCTTTGAAACCATTATTTTACGTCAACGCCTCAACGAAGAAGAAATTGCCAAGGTCATGGTTAACCGTAATTTTTTACCTGGCGTTGATATAGAAGCACAGCTTATTCGTCACTACCCTCATGGCAGGGACTTCGCCCATGTTTTGGGTTACGTAGGTCGTATCAACCAAAAAGAACAAGCTGCCTTTGAATCCGACCTCGAAATGAAGCGTCGTTATAGCGCCAGCCGTTTTATAGGTAAAATGGGCATAGAACATCAATATGAAGATTATTTGCATGGTGAAGTCGGCTACGAAAAAGTAGAAACCAATGCACGAGGCCGAGTTATTCGTGTAGTAGAGCGCCAAAACCCTATCCCCGGTCAAGATATTACTCTGCACCTAGATAACCGCTTACAGGCGTTGGCACACAAAGAAATGAAAGGTTTGCGTGGTGCTATAGTCGCCATTGAAGTTGCTAGCGGTGGTATTCTAAGTATTTATAGCAACCCCAGTTTTGACCCAAACTTGTTTGTTACCGGTATCACCAGTAAAGATTATGATACTTTGCGGGACAACCCAGACTTACCCCTATTTGACCGAACTACCCGTGGCCAGTACCCGCCCGCCTCCACCCTTAAACCCTTTGTAGGCTTGGCTGCATTAGACAGTAAAAGTACTTATTGGTCTGAAACCATTGAAGATGAAGGCAGTTTTCAACTGCCTAATGATGAACGTATCTACCGCGACTGGAAACGCAGCGGTCACGGTAAAGTCAACTTAGAGCGCGCCATTGTTGAGTCTTGCGATGTTTACTTCTATGAAATGGCAGTACGCGCAGGCATAGATAATCTCAATCCATTTTTAGCACAGTTTGGTTTTGGCCGTAACATGGCCAGTGATATTCGTTACGCCCTTCCCGGCATTTTACCGGGACGAGAATGGAAGCGCGATAACAGACGCAGCTTCTGGTTCGCCGGTGACACCGTTAACCTCGGCATTGGCCAAGGCTACATGCTGGTGACGCCGTTACAGCTAGCCACTGCCACTGCTGTTTTAGCCAACAACGGGCGTTGGAATGTGCCGCGTTTGCTCTACGCCAAGAACAATCAAGTAGTTACCTTTGAGCATGGCGACATTGATGATATTGAACTTAAAAACCCTCAGGATTGGGACACCATGCATCTAGCAATGGAAAAAGTGGTCACCAGCATCTATGGCACAGCACATTCGCTTAACCGTCGTAAAAAATATTCAATTGCGGGTAAAACTGGTACCGCTCAGGTCGTCAGTATTGCCCAAGATGCAAAATACGACTCTGAAGCCTTGCAAGAACGCTGGCGTGACCATGCATTATTTATTGCTTACGCACCTGCTCAAAAGCCAGAAATTGCCATTGCGGTTATTATTGAAAATGGTGAGTCTGCTTCACGTAATGCTGGGCCAATTGCACAAAAAATGATCGAAGAGTATTTACAGGGGCGCGAAAACTAATGGCACAAGATTTTAGTCGCACCTTAGCACAAGGTGGCCAAAGTGGTTTTGATCGCAGCCAGCAATGGTTTGCCCGCTTTCATATCGATTTACCCCTGCTATTACTGATTCTTGTCTTAGCCGTAAGTGGGTTATTTGTTCTATACAGTAGTAGCGGCGCAAACTTAGCCATGACGCAAAAGCAAATGGTCCACTTCTCTATTGGTTTTGTTGCGCTTTTCATAACTGCACAACTTCCACCGCGCTTTTATGCCACTGTTGCTATCTGGTTCTATCTTTTATGTTTATTAGGTTTAGTGGCTGTACTGTTGTTTGGTGTCGGTGCAAAAGGCGCACAACGTTGGTTGGCCATTCCCGGCTTACCACGCTTTCAACCCTCTGAACTGATGAAGTTGGCCGTCCCTTTAGCAGTAGCTTGGTTTATGGCGAAGCGTTCGATCCCACCCAAACTAAGTGATCTATTTAAAGCTTTTATTCTGATTATTATTCCTACGTTCTTGATTTTAAAGCAACCTGACTTAGGAACTTCTATTTTAATTCTGGCAACAGGCCTATCCGTAATGTTCTTTGCTGGTATGTCGTGGCGCTTAATTATTTCATTAGTGGGGTTAGCCGCCGCTGTCGCACCCATGATGTGGCTTTTTGTGATGCGCGACTACCAAAAGACTCGAATCCTCACCTTTCTTAACCCTGAAAGTGACCCCTTAGGTTCTGGTTGGAATATTATTCAATCTAAAACAGCCATAGGCTCTGGTGGCTTACAAGGAAAAGGCTGGCTAATGGGAAGCCAGTCGCAGTTAGAGTTTTTACCAGAAAGCCATACGGATTTTATAATTGCTGTTTTAGCAGAAGAATTTGGCTTTATTGGTGTTATTTTACTGCTAAGTTTGTATTTTCTCATCATACTGCGTGCTCTATATCTAGCATCCAATTGCGAAACTTTGTTTGGCCGTTTGGTGTCTGCTAGTGTGATCGTTGCTTTCTTTATTTATATATTCGTGAACATTGGCATGGTAAGCGGGATTTTACCTATTGTTGGCGTACCTTTGCCGCTAATAAGCTATGGTGGCACTTCTGTCATCAGCTTACTTATCGCTTTTGGTATTTTAATGTCAATGTGCACCCACAAGAGGTCTTAGGGAGTGCTATGAGTTTTCAATGGAAATTTTTTAAATCGTTATCAAGCATTGTATTAGTAAGCAGCTGTTTCAGTGCCAATGCAGACTACAGTAACCACGCTCGCACCGAAGAGTTTATTGCTGAGGCCGTAAAAGAATACAAACTAAATGCCGACGAGGTTCGTCAATGGCTTACACAAGCAGAAAAGCAACAATCCGTTCTGGATGCCATTGCCAGACCTGCTGAGAAGACCATCGAATGGGATAAATACCAAGATATTTTTCTTACTAAACAGCGTATCGCTGATGGCAAGGTGTTCTTACAAAAGCACAAAGCCTTACTTGAGCAAGCGCAAGAAAAGTACGGTGTCGATAAGCATATTATTACCGCTATTATCGGCGTCGAAACTTTTTATGGCACTCGTCAAGGTAGTTACCGTGTACTCGATTCTCTAGCTACTTTGGCTTTTGACTACCCTGAGCGTTCTCTATTTTGGCGCGAACTTAAAGCTTTCTTTGCTTTAGCGCGTGATGAAAAGCTAGACCTAGCTTCGTTAAAAGGCTCTTACGCAGGTGCCATGGGCTATGGCCAATTTATCCCCACCAGCTACCTAATGTACGCTGTTGATGGTGACAACGACGGTAAACGTGATTTATGGAGCAACCCTACCGATGCCATATTTAGTGTTGCCAATTACTTTAAACGCCACGGCTGGACTCAAGGCGAGGCCGTTACGCAAAGAGTCAAAGTGCGTGGTAACGCCTATAACGACATAATTAACGACAGTCTAAAACCTAAATGGACCGCTGCTGATTTAAAGAGAATGGGGGTTCAGCCCACCATTGATATTGATGATGACAAGCCAGCTAACTTAATCTTGTTACAAGGCAAACACGGTGCAGAATTCTGGCTAGGTGAGAATAACTTTTACGTTATTACTCGCTACAATCACAGCCGCATGTACGCTATGGCTGTGTATCAATTAAGTGAAGCTCTACGTTGAGAGCCATACTTTATGTCACTGCGCTTAGTGTTTTTCTAAGCGCTTGTTCCAGCACACCTTCGCGCTATCAACACAAGCACGATTTTGTGCCTGCCTCTAAAGAGCAGGTTGGTAAGTATCAAGAACCCACCCCCAGAGAAGAACCTCTAAGCTCGATGGGTAATCCTGAAAGCTATGTGGTACTGGGTAAGCGTTATCGAGTTACTAAAAACCCTAAGGGTTATAAAGAGCGCGGCGAGGCTTCTTGGTATGGTATGAAGTTTCATGGACATCAAACTTCTAATGGTGAAACCTACGACGTTTACCAGTTTACCGCAGCGCACAAATCATTACCTTTACCCAGCTACGTTAAAGTCACCCGCCTCGATACCAATGAGTCGGTAGTGGTACGTGTCAATGACCGTGGACCTTTTCATGCAGGCCGTGTTATTGATTTATCTTACGCCGCAGCGATAAAACTCGGTATAGATAAAATTGGCGTCGCCAAAGTAGAAGTGGAAGTTTTACAACCACCCACAGATGAGAGTGAACGCTGGTTACAAGTAGGCGCTTTTAAAAATAAAGACAGTGCTTTAGCCCTTCAAGAAAAAGTGCGAGAACAGCTAGGTAATGCTGGCTGGCCAATTGTGGTAACTCATAAAAATGAGATCAATCGTGTCCGTGTTGGCCCTGTACCAGAGGGAAAAACCCTGCAACAAGTTATTCAACAGCTAGAACCTCTTAACATTAAAGTCATTCCGTTAGCTGCCCACCAACTATAAACCAGTTATAAAATCACCGGCCATTAAAAAGCCCAGTAGATAACAACAGTTACTTACTGGGCTTTTTTAATCAAAACCAAACTGGCTGGTATTGATTAACAGACCTTAGTTAACCAACCATGCTTGTCTTCGGCTTTGCCCCATTGAATATCATTTAAAGCCTGACGCAAGGCGTTCGTTGTTGCCCCAGCTACGCCACTGCCTACAGTGTATTCTTTACCCTGATGTATGAGTGTGCCGACCGGCGTTAATACCGCAGCGGTACCCGACAAAGCCGCTTCAGTATTTGGCTTGGCAGAGCGCTCAAGCAGCTCATCAACGGTTAACGCTCTTTCCGAAACAGTCATACCACGATCGCGGGCGATTGTTAAAATAGAATCGCGGGTAATACCATGCAAAAACGAGCTATCCAATGATTTGGTAATAATTTCATTACCATCAATTAAAATAAAGTTGGCCGCACCTGTTTCTTGGACATCACCGCCTGGACAGAATAATACTTGGTCAGCTTTTGCTTCTTTACTAGCCTTCATAATGGGTTGTAAAGCACTGGCATAGTTACCACCACTTTTCACCACACCCATGTGCGAGGCGCAACGCGCTTCATCGGCCAGCAATAAACGTAGTGGCTTACTGCCACCGGCAAAGTAGTCACCTACTGGCGATAATAAAACATACAGCATGGATTCATTGCTTGGTGCAGCCGCCTTGCCAATGGATACTTCAGTACCTAAATGAGTCGGACGAATATACATAGAGCCCGGTGGCAGTGGTACTTCTGCAGCATAACGCTTAACCAAATCAACTATCATCTGCTTTAATTGTTCTGCATTAACGGGGGGCAGTGCCAGTAGTTCGCTGCTCTGAATTAATCGAGCAATATTTTGTTCCATACGAAAAATATTAATCGAACCATCAGCATGTTTAAACGCTTTTAAGCCTTCAAAACAGGTGCTGGCATAATGCAGCACATGAGCACCTGGGTGAAGGCTGATACTGTCGGATTTCACTATTTCTGCTGTATTCCACTGGCCTTGTTTAAATTGGGCAAGATTCATTTCAGAGGCAAATACGGTACCAAATGCTGACCCTCAGCACTCGAAGTATAACAACGACTCTGGCGGCTTCTCATCTGCTTTATGTTGGCGCTAATCCATGGCCACTTACTACAGTAAGCGGCTTTAGCCATTGTTGCTGTACTTGCGGCAAAAACTCTGTAAGTAATCGACCTGATTTCGGATCTTTCCCTTGCGGCAAAACATCCAACAACGGCTTTAATACGTAGGCGTATTGGTAAATATCCGTGCGGGGTAATTGTATGCCGGACAGTTCACCTACGGCATCACCAAACAAAAGAATATCGATATCCAGAGTGCGTGAAGCAAATTTAACCGCTTGCGCTTCACGACCAAACTCAAATTCAATCTCTTTAATATCTTGCGCTAACTCGGTGAGCTCGCCGGCGTATTCTAACTCGACCACCAGATTAATAAAATCTGGTCCATCAAAACCTTGGGCCTTAGAGCAATACCAAGGCGAAACCGCTTGCACTTCAAAGCATTGTCGTAATTTAAGCAACCCTTGCTCTATATTGTGTTCTGGCTCGATATTGGAACCTAAGCCTAGGTACACAGACGTCATATTTAATTCCCACGCTCAATATAAAGCCCTACGGCTTTGGCTTGAGGAACCACCGCAGGTTTTTGCACTTCAATACTTAACCAAGGCATATTAAATTTTTGACGCAATTGATCAGCTAAACGATCAACTAAGGTTTCTAACAACTCAAACTGATTATTTTGTACGAAATCTTCTACAAACTCAGTCACTGCCTGATAGTTTAAGGCATAACTTAAATCATCGGTAGCGGCTGCTTTACGAATATCCCAGGCCATTTCCAGATTGAATATTAAGGGCTGGCGTATCTTTTTTTCCCACTCAAACACACCTATGACAGTGTCAACTGTTAAACCACGAATGAATACCTTATCCATGAGACACCTCAACGGCACTGAGCTCGGTCATTGGCCAACGAGGCGTCACCATCACCTCAAGCGACTGCTGTTGACCCGCCTGTAAGCGCTGTAGGCCAGCGTAGGCAATCATGGCACCGTTATCTGTGCAGAACTCTGAACGAGGATAATATGCCTGTCCGCCAAGCTTTTCTACTGCTTCACGTAACTGACTGCGTAAACGCAGGTTAGCACCCACACCACCGCGCTTGAAAGCAGGCAGCAATATCGGCTTTATCTTGTTCAGCCAGCACACCATCCACGGCTAACTCCAAAATAGTGGTACGCACTTTGGTTTTCAAACCACTGAAACTGAAGTCTAAACCAGGGCGGTCGGTCATGGGGCGTGGGAAAGCAAAACGATTCTCATCGCCTTGCTCAGCAAGCTTACTCAGCGCCGGACCACCCGGATAAGCCAAACCCATCATTTTGGCGGCTTTATCGAAGGCTTCACCGGCGGCATCGTCTAAAGACTCACCTAGTACTTCATACTGACCAACGCCTTCCACTTTAACCAACTGGGTATGACCACCCGAAACTAATAAGGCAATAAACGGAAAGTCAGGTTTATTTTCTTCAAGCATTGGCGCTAGCAAGTGTCCTTCCATATGGTGAACACCGATGGCGGGGATATCTAACGCCCAAGCTAAGCTGCGCCCGACACAGGCACCGACCAGCAATGCGCCAACCAAACCAGGGCCTGAAGTATAAGCAACGCCATCGAGGTCAGCCAAAGTAAGTTGAGAGTCAGCCAGTACTTCTTTAATCAAAGGAAGGGATTTACGAATATGGTCACGCGAGGCTAGCTCGGGCACGACACCGCCATATTCAGCATGAACTGCAATCTGTGAGTAAATTCTATGCCCTAATAAGCCTTGTTCACTATCGTACAAAGCGATACCAGTCTCGTCACAAGATGTCTCTATGCCTAAAACTTTCATGGCCACCCCTTTTAATAAAGGCTGTATGATAATGGTCACAGGCATCAAGCGTCTAGTTTAACGCAGTATTCTTTACTTTATGTTATAATTGCCTCAACACACGCTAGCCAACCTGTTGGGTTGTATGAAAACAACCGTAACAACTGACTTCGCTGTACCAAACTAACAACTACTAGACACTCCACTAAAAAGCATTTAGAATGCCCGCCCTCTAAGTGGGGTCTGTGGTTCCCCGTAATAAGCTAACTAATATGTAGGTGATTGGATGCCAGCTGTAAAAGTTAAAGAAAACGAACCTTTTGACGTAGCACTACGTCGTTTCAAGCGTTCTTGCGAGAAAGCCGGTGTTTTGGCTGAAGTACGCCGTCGTGAACATTACGAAAAGCCAACTTGGGTTCGTAAGCGTAAAGCCGCCGCTGCTGTTAAGCGTCACTTGAAGAAAGTGCAACGCGAACAGCGTAAAATGGTTCGTCTTTACTAAGAAACTATTTTTATTATGAGCACACTCGTTAACACCGTTAAAGATGCAGTTAAAGTAGCCATGCGCGCTAAAGACAAGCCGCGACTGGTCACTTTACGTACTATTACTGCTGAATTCAAACGTATTGAAGTTGACGAACGCGTCGAAATTGACGACGCACGTGCGCTAGCTGTTCTAGACAGAATGACCAAACAACGTCGTGACTCCATCTCTCAATATGAGAGCGCAGGACGAACTGACTTGGTCGACGCAGAACAGTTCGAGATAGACGTGATTAGCGAGTTCTTACCCGCTGCGCTTAGTACTGAAGAACTAAGCCAACTAGTAGCAGATGCCATCGTGCAATCTGGCGCTACTTCCATGCAAAACATGGGACCAGTTATGGGTATCCTTAAACCACAGGTGCAAGGCCGTGCCGACATGACTGAAGTCAGTCGCTTGGTAAAAGCTCAACTCGGTTAGTAAAAGCGTCTTCTTTAAAAAAAGCACTGTTCTTCCCAGAAGGCAGTGCTTTTTTTATGTGCAGCTGTTTTAATCTACTCATAAACTCTTACCCACCAAGACCTTATACAACTTAAAATGGCCGGCTTAATTCCACAAAGTTTTATTGATGAACTACTTACACGCGTTGATATTGTTGACGTGATAGACAGTCGTGTGAAATTAAAAAAAACGGGAAAAAACTATTCAGCTTGCTGCCCATTTCATAACGAGAAATCACCTTCGTTTACCGTCAGTCCAGATAAGCAATTTTATCACTGCTTTGGCTGCGGAGTTTCCGGCACGGCCATTAAATTCATCATGGAGTACGAAGGCCTACCCTTCCCCGACACCGTAGATAAGCTGGCTCAAAGCGTTGGCCTAGATGTTCCTAAAGAACAAGCTAGCCAACAAGAAATCCAGAAACAACAGCAGCAACAACCCTTGTTTGAATTAATGCAGCAAGCGACTGTCTTTTTTGAGCAAATGCTGCGCAGCCATCCCGAACGTGACAAAGCCGTCGACTACTTAAAAGGCCGAGGACTGTCCGGCAAAGCCGCTCAATTCTTCAGTGTTGGTTACGCCCCTACTGGTTGGGACAACATGCAAAAAGCACTGGCGCCGGACCAAGACAAAGCACTAATAAAACAACTAATTAGCTGCGGTATGCTTATTGAAAGAGAAGATGGTCGCACTTATGACCGTTTTCGTGATCGCGTGATGTTTCCAATTCGTGATGTTCGCGGGCGCACTATTGCTTTTGGTGGGCGTGTATTAACGGACGAAAAGCCAAAATATCTAAACTCACCTGAAACGCCTATCTTCCATAAAGGTAACGAGCTTTATGGTCTGTATGAAGCGCGTAAAGTAAGACAAAAACTAACTCGCTTTCTTATTGTTGAAGGCTATATGGACGTTGTAGCTCTGGCTGAACACGGTATTCATTACTCTGTGGCAACGCTTGGCACAGCCACCAGCGAACACCACTTACGTCGTTTATTTAAAATAGTCCCGGAAATTATTTTCTGCTTTGATGGCGACAATGCTGGGCGTGTCGCTGCTTCACGCGCCATGGAAACCGTATTACCCTTGCTAGAAGACGGCCTACAGGTGCGCTTTCTCTTCTTACCCGATGGTGAAGATCCAGACTCATTGGTACGCAAGGAAGGCAAACAAGGCCTAGAAAACCGAATTAACAAATCTATTCACTTGCCTGAGTTTTTATTTAACCACCTTAAACAACAAGTGGATGTCGACAGTTTGCATGGCAAGGCACGCCTCGACCAGCTGGCTGCACCATTAATATATCGCCTACCACACGGCATATTACGCACACTAATGGAACAAAGACTCTCTAAAGAGCTAGGCACTAACAGCGTTGCATTAGAAAAACTGGCCGACGACCCTAACCCCGCCTCGTATGCTGAGCCTGTTATTCAACACGCCCCTCAACAGCAACATAACGCCGATAACAACCCACTGGCCTCATTGGTACAGCGTGCTATTTTCAGCATTATTCAAAAACCAGACCTAGCAAGCTTAATTGACTTAGATGGTATTGAAGAACAAACCGTAGGCGAGCAAGAAGAGCTTCTGCTAAAAATCATTAAAAAGCTGCAAGAATCACCACAAGAGAACAGCATTGGCTTGTTGATCCAATGGACAGGCACGGCGCAACTGAATGAGCTTAGATATCTTGCTAATGCTAACAGCTTGGGTATCACCCCAGCACTTGGCGAAGTAAGTGAAGCGCTCAAGTTTATTGGTGCTCGCAAGTTAATGAGCGAACTAAACCTCCTCAATCAACGCTTTAACTCTGGCGAAAAACTCAGCAATCAAGATCAGCAACACATGCGCGAATTACGCAAACAGCTGCATGACATACAAAAAAAGCGCCGCTCAGTGTATTAACCCGACTTTTTACACAAGATTATTGAATCTGCCCTTGAAGTTTGATATTTAGCCCCTATATTTAGCACCTTACTCAAAAACACATGTAAAGCTCCATAAGCAAGCAGAACCTTCACCATGGGCTATGGTCTAATGAGTTATTCACTGCTATAATATTGGGCTTTCTGGGCTACTATGTCGAATACCCAACAATCCCGCTTAAAAGAATTAATCGCCAAAGGTAAAGAGCAAGGTTATTTAACCCACGCTCAGGTCAATGACCATTTCCAGTATCAGAGGTTGCACCCGAAGGTGACGGCTTATACATGGCCGACGCTGCAGATGAATCTGCTGCAGAAGAAGCAGCCGCTGCCTTGGCTGCCGTCGAATCTGACGTTGGCCGCACCACCGACCCTGTACGCATGTATATGCGCGAAATGGGTACGGTAGAACTTCTTACCCGTGAAGGTGAGATTGTTATTGCTAAGCGCATCGAAGAAGGCATACGAGAAGTTATGTCAGCTTTGGCTTACTACCCAGGCGCTGTTGAAACCATTCTCAAAGTTTTCGAAGACACCGAAGGCGATCCTAACCGTGTCAGCGATTTATTCTCTGGCTTTATTGATCCGTCAGATGAAAATCCTGAACCCGGCCCACAGCCAGGTGACAGAGCTAAAAAAGCTGCAGCAGCCGCGGCTGAAGCAAGCGATGATGACGATGCTAACGAAGACGGAAGTGAAGACGAAGACGAAGAAGAACAAGAGGGCGGCATCGACATGGTCGAAGTCACTCGTCGTTTTGATGAAATTCGTGACGCACACACCGTTATGTTGGCAGCATTAGAAAAGCATGGCCGCAGCCACAAGAAGACTGTAGAGGCGACAGCTGCTTTAGCTGAAGTGTTCGCTCCTATCAAATTGACGCCTAAGCATTTTGATGCGCTGGTTAATTCAGTACGTGGATCCTTAGAACAAATTCGTCTACAAGAACGCCAAATAGTAACCATGATGACGCGTAAGTGCGGCATGGCGCGTAAAGACGTTGTAGTTGGATTCCAAGGCAACGAAGTAAACAATGAGTGGATTGAAAAGCTTATTGCTGAAAAGAAGCCGTACTCAGAGAAACTCGACACTTATAAACTTGACATCTTCCGCTCGCAAAGAAGAATTAGAGCTGTTGAAGAACGTGTTGGCTTAAGCATTCCTGAAGTTAAAGAAGTAAACCGTCGTGTTTCTATTGGTGAAGCACGTGCACGCCGCGCCAAAAAAGAAATGGTCGAGGCTAACTTACGTTTAGTAATTTCCATTGCTAAAAAGTACACCAACCGTGGCTTACAGTTCCTAGATTTAATTCAGGAAGGTAACATCGGCTTGATGAAAGCAGTGGACAAATTCGAATACCGTCGTGGTTATAAGTTCTCTACTTATGCTACTTGGTGGATTCGTCAGGCGATTACTCGCTCTATTGCTGACCAAGCACGCACAATCCGTATTCCTGTGCATATGATTGAGACTATAAACAAACTTAATCGTATCTCTCGTATCATGTTACAAGAGATGGGGCGTGAAGCGACACCTGAAGAGTTAGCAGAACGCATGGAGATGCCGGAAGATAAAGTTCGTAAAGTGTTAAAAATTGCTAAAGAACCTATTTCCATGGAAACCCCAGTGGGTGACGATGAAGATTCGCACTTAGGTGATTTTATTGAAGACTCAGGTTCTGAATCTCCTTTAGACGAAGCCACCGCAGAAGGCTTATCTGAAGCAACTCGCGAAATATTATCTGGCTTAACCGCCCGTGAAGCTAAAGTACTACGCATGCGTTTTGGTATTGATATGAACAATGACCATACGCTAGAAGAAGTGGGCAAACAGTTTGACGTAACACGTGAACGTATTCGTCAGATCGAAGCTAAAGCTTTACGCAAGTTACGCCACCCTAGCCGTTCAGACCACTTACGCTCTTTTATTGATGACTAACTAGCACCAGTTTTCTGAACAACTAAAAGGCCCGCTAACGCGGGCTTTTTAATTTTTGTTTTCATAATCAATTCAAAGCACTAGCACTTAACAGACAAGCTGTTTATAATGCCCGCGTTCTGTTTTAGTACTTCTTAAACAGTTATAACTCTGCAGCTTAGTGTTATCGAAAGAAGACAACAGAGCCAAAGCGCAGTATTCGCAAGTTTTTTGACAAGTAATGCCAGTGCTGGCAAGACGTTAAACGATAAACCGAAGGAATGTAGATCAACTACATGACTGAAGTTTAGAGTGCAGACAACGACGCCAAAGCGCAGTATTCGCAGTCAAGAGTGGGGCCTTTAGCTCAGTTGGTTAGAGCACACGACTCATAATCGTTAGGTCCCCGGTTCAAGTCCGGGAAGGCCCACCATTTTTTCTTGCACCCTCACTGGCAATCTCTAGTACCCGGTCTAATCTAAAGAGTGTTCACTACTTAGATCTGGAGTATTTTTATGAGTAAGTTAACGCTTCACCCCATCTTAGAAGCTCACGAATTAGTTCGACCTGAACAAGCCCCTCGCTACAGTTTAGAAAGCAAGGCTGTACAGTTTTTTACTGATTTCTTTCTTGTTGAACCTATTGTTATTAGCTCTTCACTGCCTGCTATTAAAGCGCGTAATACAATGATACGTACACACGTACGCTTACAACTGGTGATAGACGACAATATGAAATTTGTTGGTATTATTAGTTCTCAAGACTTATCTGAACAACATATTATGTCTAAGGCAACTATTGAGCATACGCTTCCAGCTGAATTTATTGTGTCCGATTTTATGCAAAAGAAACAGGACTTGTTGGCGTTAAGTATTAACGAAATTCAAGATGCATCTATCCGTAACGTCATCGATTTTCTTAAAGATAACCATCAACAACATTGCTTAGTGATAGATCCTGATATAAATCAGGTGCGTGGAATATTTTCTGCTAGTGATATTTCTCGAAAATTACAACTTGCTGTCGACATTCAGGAACAATCCAGTTTCAGCAAAGTATATTCGGCACTCGCTTAAACAGCTTCACAACAAAAAAGGGCGCATTCAGATGCGCCCTTTTTTTATATCTAAAACCTTTACTTGGTTATTAAATAGTCTTGATATTCTACTCTAAGATCCTTTTTAAGTAATTTACCGGTAGCGGTATGTGGCAAGCTATCGACAAAGATAACTGCATCTGGCATCCACCACTTAGCAATTTTATCACTCAAAAACTCTTTAACTTCTTCCTCTGTTACCTTGCTGTTTGGTTTCCGAATGGCAAGCAATAGTGGCCGCTCATCCCATTTAGGATGCGGTGCACCAATGACACAGCACTCAGCCAGCTCTGGATGGCCTACAGCGATGTTCTCTAAGTCGATAGAACTAATCCACTCACCGCCTGACTTAATCACGTCTTTAGAGCGGTCAACAATCTGCATATATCTGTTTTGATCTATAGTGGCGACGTCACCGGTATCAAACCAACCATCGACGAAATCACTGTTATCATTATGTTTGTAATAACTGCTGGCTATCCACGGACCTTTAATTAATAAGCGACCGTAAGTAACACCGTCATTTGGTAGCTCGTTATTTTCATCATCGACAATCTTCAACTGGACGCCATAAACGGGACGGCCTTGTTTCACTTGTAGCTTATAGCGCTCTTCTAAAGGCAAGCTGTCCATATGGTCATTACGACTGTTAACTGTGCCGATGGGGCTGGTTTCTGTCATCCCCCAAGCATGAATAACAAAGGCATTATGAGTTTCCTGGAATTTCTTAATCATAGAGATGGGTGCTGCCGCCCCACCAATAACGACATTCTCTACGCTCTCTAACTTCTTACCAATACTGTCCATATGGTTTAACAGCATTAACCAAACGGTAGGAACCCCAAGCAACAAGTCGACTTTCTCCGATTCAATCAACTCCCAAATAGAGGCGCCATCCATACCCGCACCGGGAAACACCTGTTTAGCACCAGTAATAGCGGCAGCGTAAGGTGTACCCCAAGCGTTCACATGAAACATAGGAACCACGGGCAAGAAACAAGAAGTAGAGGATAAGCCCAGCGTATCTTTACTGATCGAGGCTAACGCATGCAGTACGGTAGAGCGGTGGCTGTATAACACGCCTTTAGGGTTGCCGGTGGTGCCAGAGGTGTAACACATACTGGCGGCACTGCGCTCATCAAACTCTGGCCAAGTATAATCACTGCTCTGTTTGGCAAGCATAGTTTCATAGCAGTGAGCGTTTTTAAGGCTGGTTTCTGGCATCCTGTCTGCATCACAAAGGACAACAAAGCCTTCAACGTTGATATGCTCTTGAATGGCCTCTAACAAAGGCACAAAGGTAAGGTCAACGAATACCCAGCGGTCTTCAGCATGGTTGATGATATAAATAAGCTGTTCTGGAAATAGAGCCATGCGGTCGCCCTGCTTTATATTTAAGCTGGTTAATAAGTTAGCTACTTGACGAGACCTTTGCGCTGCCTCTTTCATACTGTAACGGTGAATATCGCCTTCGCAACGACGACTGACGATTTCTGACTGTGGATGAACGCTTTCTGCATGTTCTATTAAGGTGGATATTAATAATGGGGCTTCCATCATCTGCCCTAAATTCATTGAACCTGTCATTTGAACTCCTTCGATTTTATCTTATTCTTATGTCTTTACATTAAGAGTGCACTGACTATAAGACAAGGGTTATTTTCTGCACGCTAGTCCTAGCATTGACTTTATTAACCATAGCTCATCAGCTCATTATTTCCGTTAATATCTACAACCATCGGCTTGTTGCTGATATTTTTAAGCACTTGTAGAAAAAAGCATCAGTTGTAAGCAGCCAGCTTCATAACTTCTGGCATTGTTAGTTTATATTTTGCATGCTGCGCTTTTAATTCACTCGTTGTTCAATCATGCCGTTTCTTTGGGCCACCACACTGCTGTGGGCATTTTCTTTTTCTTTCCGTATTGGCTTGGCTTTATTGGTGTTTACGCCTTTTCTTTTGCGCTATAAAACCTCACCCAAGCTTGCTCTACAAATGATGTTAATTGGAGCCATCCAATTAGGGCTAATGTACCTTTTTTACTACCACTCGTTTTTGCTTTTAAGTGTGCCGGAAATCTTGGTGTTTACGATTTTCACACCGGTTTATATCACCCTGCTTAACGATGCTCTTTCTAAGAAATTCCATGCTCGTTATTTGTTAGGGGCAGTGTTAGCTATTTTGGGGGCGGCCATTATCCGCTGGGATAACCTCAGTAATGATTTCTGGCTGGGATTTTTAATAGTACAGGCGTCTAACCTGTGTTTTGCCAGCGGCCAGGTATTGTATAAACATCGCTTAGCTAACTGGCCGACAACCACTATTCCACCACAGTTTTATTTTTTCGGTTGGTTTTACTTAGGTGCTTTTGCGGTGGCCCTACCCGCTTGGCTTATTTTAGGAAAGCCGGTTTATCCGACCACCGCTATTCAGTGGGGTGTTCTGCTGTGGCTTGGGGTGTTTGCTTCTGGCTTGGGCTATTTTATGTGGAATTATGGTGCCACCAAAGTAAACACAGGACAGCTAGCGACCATGAACAACGTGCTGATTCCGGCTGGCTTGTTGGTTAACCTAGTTATCTGGAATCACAGCACCGACTTGCTACGCTTATTGCTTGGCAGCGGGGTTATTCTGATGGCTTTATGGCTGGTTGAAGGTAAGTTTTTAAAACTAGGCAAACCCTGACAAAAACTTACTGCACTTATTGTTACTAAGGGTCATAATGCTGGCCGCATTCAAAGCCGTTAAGCATAAGTTACATCATGATTCTTTCTATTTGGCTAACCGTGGTTAGCATCTGCCTACTGGGTGCTATGTCGCCCGGCCCTTCTTTAGCATTAGTTTTAAAACATACGCTTAATGGCGGCCGCCAGCAGGGCATGATTACCGGTATCGCCCATGGTTTTGCCGTGGGTATTTACGCTGTTTTATCGGTAGTGGGTTTGGCAGCGGTTATTCATAATTTACCGGTAGTATTTACCGCCATACAATGGGGCGGCGCTTTCTTTTTAGCTTGGATTGGTTTCCAGGGCTTACGCCCAAAGACAGTGATTGTTAGCACTAAGATGGCGGACAACGAAGTGAGTCACGCCGCCCGTGATGGCTTTTTAATGGCTTGTTTGAATCCTAAAGCGGCTATTTTCTTTATTGCGCTGTTTAGCCAGATTGTGGGGCCAGAAACGCCGTTACTGGCGAAGCTTGGCTATGCCTTTACCGCTATGGTGGTGGATATGAGCTGGTATGTGACAGTGGCTTGGCTGTTCTCCCGACCAAACTGGTTACGTTGGTTACAGCGCTACAGCCACTGGTTAGAGCGTGTCTTCGGCGTTATCTTGATAGCACTGGCTGCCAAGATTGTTATTTCCGCCTAAGTGTTTATGCGTCTTCTTGAATAACCTGAGTTAGTGCTTGAATAAAGGCTTCTGGTGGCTGACCACCTGAAACCAAATATTTCTGTTGTAAAATAACTGCAGGTACCGAGCGCACACCCGCTTCTTGCCACTGCTGTTGATTAGCACGTACTTCCATAGCAAAACGCTGGTCTGCTATAACGGCCAAGGCTTCTTTTTTATCCAAACCAACTTGCTCGACCAATTCGGCTAACTGGTTGTCATCGTTTACGTTTTTGCCTTCAGTAAAGTGTGCATTAAACAGCGCCAATTTAAGTTCGGTTTGTTTGGCTCTGTCTTGCTCACCGGCCCAGTGCAATAACTGATGGGCATTAAAGGTGTTTGCCATTCTCATGTCTTCGGTAAAGTTAAAAGTAAAACCTAAGGCCTCACCTGCTTTACGAACTTGTTCTCGGTTTTGTACGCTTTGCTCTTCGCTAATACCGTATTTTTCCATTAAATGCTCACGCATATTCTGGCCTTCCGCAGGGGCACCTGGGTTTAGTTCAAAAGGCTGCCAGTGAATGTTAGCGCTGACTTTATCTTGCATGGCTTCGAGCGCTTTACTTAAGCTAAGAAAACCTACAACACACCAAGGACACATTACGTCTGAGACAATATCAATTCTTACGTTTTTCATAAGTAGGCCTGTTTAATAAATGTTTAATCCGTCTATGATAGCGTAACTATTTTATTTATTACGAGACAAAGTGTTTTATGGCCTGTATTTGGGTTGATGCCGACTCCACACCGAAAGCGGTGCGCGAAATTATTATCAAAGCAGTTATTCGTACAGAAACGCTGTGCTACTTTGTCGCCAACCATTCTTTGCCTATTCCCGCCTCCCCTTTTATTAAAAAAATACAGGTAGAACCCGGTTTTGATGTAGCCGACAACCTGATTGCGCAGCGTTGTAACCCTGAAGATTTAGTGATTACTCAAGACATTCCACTGGCGGCTGAGGTCGTGGAAAAGAAAGCCAGCGCCATTAATAATCGGGGTGAATATTATGACCCTGAGACCATACGTCAGAAATTAATTATGCGTGATTTTTTCGATACCCTGCGCTCCAGCGGTATCCAAAGCGGTGGTGCGGCAGCGTTCTCTGACAGAGACAAGATGATGTTTGCCAACGCATTAGATAAATGGCTGGCAAGAAATACTAGGGAACAAGAAAAGTCAGATTAAAAATCAGCTAAGAACGACACCCTACAGAGGGTTATTCTTCAGAGAACAAGCCATGTAGGGCTTCTTTTTCATCGTGCGACACAGCACTGCTTTGTTCTTTATCAACGGTGGCGTAACAGACTTGGTTGCGGCCTTGTTCTTTGGCCTGATATAAATACTTATCAGCTTCGCTTATTAACGAGCTAACACCTTTCGCCTCACCTGCCTGATAAAATGCCAAACCAATGCTGGCAGTCACTTGCAACTGCTGTTGGTTATATTCAACCATTGTGTCTGCGATACTTTCCCGAATTCGTTCAGCAACTTGAATAGCCAAGAAACGCTCGGTAGAAGGCAGCACGATAGCGAATTCTTCGCCGCCATAACGACATTGAATATCTAACTGGCGAGTGTTTACTTGAATCAGTTTAGCTGTTTGAACCAATACGGCATTACCCGCTTCGTGACCATAGGTATCGTTGACCTGTTTAAAGTGATCTAGATCCAGCATTAATAACGCTGTCGGAACATAGGTACGCTGACTGCGCTCAATTTCGTTAGCTAATGCCGTACGTAAATAAGCACTGTTAAACAGTCCAGTTAACGGGTCTGTTATCACTTTTAGCTTTAATTCTTTAATTATTTCCGCATTGGGGCAAACAGCTGGACCACCACTACAGTCAGGTAACAGGCTACGAGAAATATATTCTTCGGAAGACAAATCAGTCATATGTATATTTAAATTAGCTCACAGTTTAAAAAACAACTCTATATAGTTGCTCTAAGCATAGTATCACTTTTTAAAAATCGTCAGGATTTAAAAACTTATCCTGTAACCCCTGCACATCGGGCGCGTTCAATACTGCTGCACTTTCACCGGCTAAACGACCACTAGCAGTAGGTAAACGAGCTTTATAGTCAGTTTATTTTTGTTTTTTGTATCCTGCTGTATTAACAAGCGTGGATAACCCTCTATATTCACAAACCACTGTTTAGTTTCTTTAAAACTATGCTGCTGCACTTTGGTGTGTGCGGCGGTACTGAGCTCTACGGCAACAATATTAGAGTCTTCTTGCAGACTAATTTCGTTAGCATAATCATCACTTTCAATCAGCTTAATAAGTGGCATACCCTCTTCACAGCGCTGCAGTATGTGTAGGTGCTGCACTTCTTTATTGGCCAGCTCTATACGTAGGTAATAGTCGTCGTCTTGGTTGTCGATATTAGTAAAGCTAATATCGCCATCAAAGCCTTGTACTATTTGCTGGGCGAAGTACAAACCTAAACCTTTGCCGTGATGGCCTTTTGTACGTCTGGTGGTAAAACCGAGCTGAAACACCTGCGCTGCTTCTTCTAAAATATGCGGGCCACGGTTATACAGTTTTATATTCAAGCACTGCTCGCTTTCCCACTGCTGAATACGAATAGGATTAAACGCACTCTTGTATTGTTTTTTAGTAGCAAAAAAACGCGCATTTTTTAATAGATTTTCAAGCAATAAAATAAAGTGATTGGCATTACCAAGCAGTCGGTCGCTGTGATTGATGGTGATATCAAATAGCTGTTCTTTATCGTTAAGCCTTAACGGATAATTTACTTTGTCTAAATTAATAACCTTTGTTTGGTCCTCTTCTAGTAACTGTAGCTCTAAGTGATTGGTTAAAGTGTCTAATAGTGCTTTTTGTGGGATGAAGTAAGGCTGAATGGGTAAGTCATCGACCGAGCTTTCTTGCAGCTCGGCTTGAAACAGTAACTCTTCACAATGACTAATGTGGTTACCAATGTGAATGGCCATATTGTCGGTGGTGGAAAGGTCTAACAAATCCCATAAATAGCGCATAGCGGCTAACGCATCTAAAGATTGATTGTGACTAGCACCGGTATTACTCGAATTATTTTTACTGGATTCTAGTAAGGCAGACTGCACTTTGTCGAAAGAAATAACACCGTTATGGCGGACTTCTGCAGCAATGCTTTTAAAGTGTAAGTATTTTTCATCGTACTCAATGTATTCAAGCAGTTTATCGCTAATAAACAATTTGAGTTTGTCGGTATGACTGGCCGATAGCTGAGCACGCTGTTGCAGTTGCTGTTTGCCTAGCCACAGGTGATTAAGTTTGGCTTGTATTTGTTTTTTGCGCTTATAGAAATAGCGGTATTCAAACCAGAAAATCACTAAAATAGCAGCAATGAGATAACCGTAGTATTTAGGGTTAAACACTTCTTTTGGCAGTGGTATATGCTGCTGTAGATCGGCATTCACTAACAGTAAAGAATACACAACAAATAGCAGCATAAGTGCCAATGATGCTATTGGGTAATAGAGTTTTAACTTGAACTTCTTGTTGTTATTTATTAGTCCGGCTTCCATAAATAAGCACCATCATCCCCAAAGGTTGCTAAGTATTTTCCTGCACGACAAGCGTTTATAAATTCTTCTTCATTACCGTGGGCAATGGCTAACGAGTGACGCAGCACTCTAATGTGCTGGCGATAACTGGCGTAAGAAAACTTTTCAATATCAGCGTCCAGCTTATCGGCCATTTGCATAGTGGTTAACGGCCTTGGCGACACCTCGACTAAAAACCGTAAAATCTTACGCGGCATAGGCGCTAGTGACCGCTGTGGGTTAGCTGGGTTCATTAACTTATTACCACGCCAAAATATTTCCCAACTGACTAAGTCGATACTCAATTCGCCGCTGCTAAGCTTAGCCGTTTGTGTGCTGTTTGGCATTAATACATTTCTTAGCAATGCTTTCATGCGCCATAGCAACACACCTTCAATATTACGCTGGTGTTTGGCAATAAAATCTTGCGTCACGCCTTCTATAAATGCCTTTTCTTCTATATCGGTGCCTGAGTGCTCTGACAGAAAGACAATGGGTAGGGCTGGCCACTTTTTTAATAAAGCCTGTGAGATTTCAAAACCACCATCGTCGTTACCGTGCAAACTGGCATCTAAAATTGCAATCTGCGGACCATCGGCCAGCTCGGTTTGTTGAATGCGCGCCAAAGCGGGTTCTGCGTAACGAAACACTTCCAGACGATTACTTTGCTCCACTGGCAACCCTTGCTCTGCACTGGGGCTAAAGTCGGTGCACTCTAAAAGTGGCCGAAACTTATCGATCCAATGCTGCTGGTCTTCTACCCAAAATATTTTAATCATGCGCTAACCAAACTATAAAAAAGATTTTGTTCACCGATTTTTCACAAGCCTTTGTCATTCTGTCGTCATAGCCACTGAAACTCCAGTGCTTTGTTTACTCTGACGAGGACAGTCTTATGGAAAACTTAACTAATTTCGGCGCCAACGCCAGCATGTTTACAATAGTCTTAACGCTATTGATCAGTATTACTCTGCTTTACTTTGCGCGTACGCCCGCACACGCACTGTTACAAGCATTGGGAAATGGCCTTTATCAGGGCTTTATCTTTCTTAGCCGTGCTTTTAGCCAATTAGCACACAAGCTTAACTTGCGTAACCGTGAAGTGTTACTGGCGGTGGCTAAAGCCGACAGCGAACGTCGTATCGAGCGCGAACACGCCCGTGTGCAAAGTTATATAGAACGTGACTTGGCTGGCTACCCAGAAATGCAACGTCGTATTACTGAAATTGTCGAAAAACTTGAAGTCAGCTATCAAGACTCGACCGACAACCCACCGCTACCACCAGCCTGGGGCGACATTGTTAAAACCATGGCGGACTTACCCAGCCACGGTGACCCTGCGATTGCGAAGATACTAAAAGCAATAAAAGCGTCGGTTGAAGAAGCTCACAAAGAAACTTTAAAAACTTACCAAGCCAATAACGCTAAGCGTCATAAAGTATTAGCACAAATGCAACCTGACTGGCGCGAGCTGAAAAAGAACACCTCGGAGATTGGTACCGACCTAACTGCTTTGGACGAACGTGCCCACCAGCTTGATAAGCAAATGCAGCACTATGAAGAGCTCATGCTAGGCGAAGACAAAACTCTACGCAGCTTGGCTTCGTCTTCTTTAACGCAGTTCTTCATTGCTGGCATCGTTTTAGGTATTGCTTTATTAGGCGGCCTAATTAACTTTCAGCTGATCGCTCTACCCATGTCTGAAATGGTGAGCGGCTCTAGTTATATGGGCGGCTTTAAAACCTCTGATGTAGCGGCCTTAGTCATTATTTTAATTGAAGTCGCCATGGGTGTGTTTGTACTGGAATCACTACGTATTACCCGCCTATTTCCAATTATCGGCAGCTTAGATGACCGCATGCGTCGTCGCATGTTAGTGGTGAGCTTATTAATTCTAGTGATGCTGGCCGGTGTTGAAGCCTCACTAGCCTATATGCGTGACTCATTGGCGTTAAACCGTGAAGCCATGGCACTAACCATCACCGGTAGCGTTGCCGCTGCACCTGCAGAGTTTCGTTGGATCACTTCTGTTGGCCAAATGGTTCTAGGTTTTATCTTACCCTTTGCGCTGGCCTTTATCGCTATTCCTTTAGAGTCCTTTATTCACTCACTACGCACAGTAATTGGCTTGGTGTTCAGCAGTACATTGCACCTACTGGCCATTGTTAGTCGCTTTATCGGCATGGCGGCACGTCAGTCTGGAATGCTCCTTACTCACGCTTACGACATTCTAATTATGCTGCCATTGCGCATAGAAGAAGCCATTAGAGAGCGTGCAGCTAAGCAGCCTGTTAGTGACGACAATACTAACGATAAAGAAACCAATACAAAGAGTTTCAAGGCCAAGAGCAATAAGCCCAAAAACAGCAAACAAGACCAAGCCAACACTGATGACACTGACGGTTTGGCAGCCAGTGCCTAACTATAAGGAGTTTCGCATGAACAAAGTTAACCTACTGCTGACCGCCCTGCTGATGCCTCTTAGCCTTGCGCTAAGTGGCTGCAGCGAGCCACAGCCACGCAATAAAGCAGTGTATATGCTGGTCGACGTATCTGGCTCTTACGTTAAAGAGCTGGATAAAGCGCAGAAGCTAACGGGTTACCTGTTAACCCAGTTAGACAGCGGTGACAGCATTACTTTATCAACCATAGACAGTAAAAGTTTTACGCAAAAAAACACCATTGGCCAAATTACTTTTGATGATCGCCCTAGCTTGGTCAATCAACAAAAACTGCAAATGCAGCACCTTATGGAAGATTTTACTAAACGTCGTACCCACGGCAGTGCTTATACGGACATAAGCGGTGGCGTACTACAAGCCGCTCAATTCCTGCACAACACCCCTGCAGGTGAGAAATACTTAATTCTTTTTTCAGACTTAGCTGAGGACCTTCCCCATGATCACACTCGCAATCTTTCAATTAAGCTGGATGGTATTAACGTCGTTGCTGTCAATGTCACTAAGCTTTCTACTGATAACCTCAATCCGCAAGACTACATAGCCCG